>Ga0247841_10002019_pt1 | contig 42308 bp, 48 predicted proteins | sample LaCruzMarch2015__2_FD_192410 | JGI IMG/M metagenome (GOLD analysis project Ga0247841, IMG submission 192410) | Freshwater microbial communities from meromictic Lake La Cruz, Castile-La Mancha, Spain - LaCruzMarch2015_18m | ecosystem: Environmental > Aquatic > Freshwater > Lake | place: Spain...
GGGGGGGTGGTACGGGAGTGACGACATCATGGATTTTTGATAAAATAGGTTCGTAGTTCCTCGTAGAAAGTCACCATTCTCTCAATCAACATTCGTCTCCAGGAGGCCTTGATCGATCATGCGAAGCACCCGGTATACCGCACTGCGCGTCAGCCAACTCATATCCTTAAGTTCTTCGCAGACTGCCAGCACAAATTTCAACCTCTCAACCGGAGAGCTGAATACTGCACTATCGGCGGTGATACCGGGCTGAAGGGCTCGGATGGTATCGATGATCTGTTGTTGCTCTATCGGTGCGGAAGGCACAAGGCATGTTGTAGCACTCCTGCGCCGGAACACAATGAGTATGTTTGCCGGGAAACACCCCCCACCTTTCAACGCCTCGACCTACGGACGAAGTTTCCCCTCTCGGATACTCTTGAGCACCTCGTACACTGCCATATGCATTTCATGGGAACCATCATTCAGACGAGTGCACACCTCAGTCGCCAAGTCACCCAGACGCAGAGCACCGTGTTTTCCAAAAATGCTGGAGTCGTGTTGATCAATGCCTGGACGCACTTCTTTGATCACGCGGAGAATTTCACTTTGTTCTGGCATACGAAATTGTTCCATGTTCCCACCTCCGTGGGAACAAGAATACCCAAGAAAATTGATCCCGTTCTCTGCAAGAATAACGCTATGATGGAGCCCTCATGCAGCAGTATCAAACCTTCATCTTCGATGCGTATTCCTTCAATCCGGAGGAAGGCATCATCGAGCTCCACTATTCGCTCGATGGTGATCTTCACTTCACCGAAACACTTATCCTTCCTCAGGGCTACAAGCAACAAGCGCTGAGCACTGAACTCGACTCGGCATTTCGAGCGCTGCATCTCATCGCCGGGATCAGCTACTACAAGACCTGCTGCCCCAAGCAGATTGCCGTGAAAACGGGAACCCTCACGCAGGAGCAATCTGCTTTCTGGGACACCGTATACGAAAAGGGCCTGGGGGAATTCTTCTACAAGAATCGGATCGACTTTCGCGGGCTGATCAATTTTCCAGGTGTTGAGCAAACAGCAAACAGCAAACAGCAAACAGGTCCCGCTTCCCAATCCCCAATATCTAATCCGTCTCCGTCCCGCTCCGGCGGGACTTCGCCGAGATCATATGATCAACAAACTCTTTCCTTGAATATATTGAATGCCACGGCGAAGCCGGGCAATCCCCAGCCCCGCATTCTCGTCCCCATCGGCGGCGGCAAAGACTCCACTGTAACGATCGAGCTCCTGAAGAAAGCAGGGTATGACGTCACACTCTTCCGTATCGGGCATCATCCGTTGATCGAGCAAACCGCCGCAGTCGCCGGTCGGCCGCTCCTCACCGTGGAACGCCGCTTAGATCCCCTCCTCTTCCGACTCAATGCCAACGGAGCACTCAATGGACATGTTCCTATAACTGCATATCTCTCACTTCTCTCCGTCGTCATCGCCAAGCTCTACGGATTTTCGGCTGTCGTAATGAGTAATGAGCGAAGCGCCAACGAGGGCAACGTTTCGTACCTGGGAGAGAAGATCAACCACCAATGGAGCAAGAGCCTGGAAAGCGAACGACTGATCCAAACATATCTCAAAAAGATTGGCATAAGCGTGCAGTATTTCAGTTTGCTGCGACCGTTTAGCGAGCTCGCTATCGCCAAGATGTTCTCCGGCTTTCCGCAGTACTTCCCCTGCACCACGAGTTGCAACACGAATTGGAAAATCGCCAATCGCCAATCGCCAATCTCAAGTCGTTGGTGTGGGGGGTGTCCAAAATGCGCCTTCGTCTTTGTCATGTTTGCCGCGTTCCTGCCGCTCAAGACGCTCCAAGAAATATTCGGTCAAAACCTGTTCGACACAGAAGCACTGCAACCGCTCTACCGCCAACTGCTGGGCCTGGAAGGCTTCAAGCCGTTCGAGTGCGTGGGCACGCCAGAGGAAACGAAGGCAGCCTTCCTGCTCGCTCATGAGCGCGGAGAGCTCGATCAAACCAAGGCCATGCAACTCTTCCTCCTGGAAGTGCTGCCCACCATGAAGGACTCAAAAAAGCTCATCGAAGACGCGCTCACTCCTTCGCCGGACCACAGCATTCCCAATCACTTCCTTCCCTGCGTCTCCTCCGCAGAGTCGCACCCACGGAGGGGCGCTGCCTTGCCATGAGAATCCACGACCTCAATGGGAAGAATATTTGCATCCTTGGCTTCGGCAAGGAGGGCCGGGCCATGCTCAAGGCACTGGAAGAATTCGCCACCGGCTGTGAAGTGACCGTTGCGGATCAGAATGCCACCATCACCCTGCCGTCAGGATCACGCCACTGGTTGCAAGTGGGCACCGGATGGCTCAAGAACTTGGAGCGCTTCGACGTAATCATAAAGTCTCCCGGCATCCCACCGCTCCCGGAACTCAAAACTTACGACTCAAAACTCACAACTCCCACGCAAATCTTCTTCGATTCCATCGCCGACTCTGGCGCCACAGTCATCGGCGTCACCGGTTCCAAAGGCAAGAGCACCACTTCTTCCCTCATCGCCCATATCCTGCAGGCGAATCAACGAACAGGCGAATTAACGAACAGCGTGCTCCTTGTCGGAAACATCGGCGAACCCGCCATCGCACATCTCCGAGATGCACAAACGAACACATTTTTTGTTCATGAATTGAGCAGCTACCAGCTCATGGATCTGACCGTAAGTCCGCACATTGCCGTGGTCACGTCGTTCTTCCCCGAACATCTGGATTACCACGGCTCATTGGAGACGTATCTGGAAGCCAAGAAACAGATCGCACGCTTCCAGCAATCCGGCGACATCATCTTCTATGCCGCGGATTCTAAGGGCGCCACAGAAATCGCAAGCGAGAGTAAAGGCAAGCGCATCCCCTTCTCCGCCAAGGATGCCCCCGTGCAGATAGAGAAAACCAAGCTCATCGGCGCGCACAACTTGAGCAACATCGCAGCGGCATTCCTGGTGAGTCAGCATGTGGGCGTCCCGAAGCAAGCGGCGATTGAAGCGATTAAGACATTCACTCCTCTTCCGCACCGGCTTCAATCTCTCGGCGTGCATCACGGTTGGGAATGGATCGATGACTCCATCTCCACAACCCCGCAGTCCACCATCGCAGCTTTGGATGCTCTGGGCGACCGTGTGCAGACGATCTTCCTGGGAGGCCAAGACCGCGGGTACGACTTCACGCCGCTGGCAGAAAGACTCAAGACATCCGGAGTAAAGACTGCAATCCTGATGGGCGAGAGTGGCAAGCGCATTCGCACAGCGCTCGAGGCTGCCAAAGTGCCGGCAGAGATCATTGAGGTGAACAGCATGGAAGAAGCGATAACTCTGACAAGGGACAAATCGCAAATCGTAAAACAAGAAATCGCAAATCCACCGATCGCTTTGCTTTCTCCGGCATCTCCAAGTTACGGCATGTACAAGAATTTCGAAGAGAGAGGAGATCGATTTAAAGCTTGCATGGAACAAATCTGAACGATAATGAAGGAACAGGTCAATAATCCAACCTGCTCGTCATTTGTACCGGCGCAAAGCTTCCGTCGCGCGCCGCGATCTTCCCCTCCACGCGGGAGAGGATATCCACTTCACGCTGAGCGGCTTCCTCCAGAGGCAGATCTTCATCTTGCATGATTTCAGCCAGAACATTATGAAAGAACACCCGGAGTTCCATTGCCTCATCCCCGGGATGCTCACTGAGAACAAAATCAACCAACCCCTCAACGGCTCCAGGAAGTTGAACATCTGTTTTCTGATCCGAGACATCGGCGAGAGCCATCCGGCCCTCAACCTGTTGAGACCAGCAGTCAAAACTACATTCCGAGTCCTGCCGAAGTTGTTCGTGTGAAGTCATGCATGCATGGTAATGCGCCACTGCACAAATTCAATAGCTATTTTGGAATGTGCCAACCTCATGCACGAATATTCTCTAGATCCATAGAAAATACCCGGAAGAACATGGAGGCATAATTCCTCTTGAGAAATGATAAGTAAGATGTACATTCCTTGCATGCCACATTTGGATTCCGACTCGACACTCGATGCCGTGGCCACAGCATGGGAGCGCCTATATGGAATCCCATTCCCGGCCAATCAAGCAACAGTCGTGTTCACGGCAGTGGAGCGCTACAACGGAGGCGATCAAGCCCGGGAACTCCATCGAGGTAAACTTCAAGCGGCGATCGCAGAAATGAGCACGGGCCGGGAAGCTCAAACACCGCATGCACGTGCCGTGGCCGCAGTGCTCCTCATGGTGATGCATACCTGCGATGAGCTGCTCAAGAGCAAACAACACTAAGGAAAAAGAGGCACTCAAGAGGCGGAGAACGGACTAATTTTATTTCATTTCAATGGCATTAACACCGCACCGATCATCAGCAGATTACCTCTGTGATCAAGGCTGTTCATCATGAGCAGGGGACGGCCGTTCGGAACCGAGCAGTTCAGCAAACCTTGATCCGGAGCTTGCCTGACCTGAGAATAGCTGCGCTTGCAATCGCTGAGCCGCTTGCAGCTCATGTTCTGACCGCAGCCGATCCAGAGCTTCTCGCTGTTCTCGTTCATGCTGTGCCTGCAACTCATTGCTCTTGGTAAGAATGGAATAATCCACTGCTCCTCGAATTAAAGAAAGTAAGGTGGCGATTTCGGCCTTCTCCGCGTCAAAAGAAACGGCAGATGTCTGCATATTGGCCCACTCAACATTTCCATGCTCATTGATACGGTGACGGCTTGCCCGAATGGCAGTGAAATAGGAAACGTTATACGTCCCTTGCAACGATCGAACCGTCGTATGTTCATCAATCGTCTCACCGATCAAACCTTCCCTCTGAGCAAATGCTTCCGCCATTTCAAATAGCCCCATCACGCGACCGAGCGCCTCCGCTTGCTGCCCCAAAGTTTGAGCTCCATCACAGACAGCTTCTGCACGAGTAACCACCTCGCGCAGAAAACCACCCTCCTGATAGCAGGCAAGGCCCACTCGCTGCATTACCTCATGAGCTTGTCCATTCAATCCACTGCCGACCGCTTCGACCAGGAGAGGATGGCGGAAGATTCCCGGAATGACTTCGCTCGGCGCATTTGGCTCTGTACTCATTGTGGAATGAAGGAAAGCAATGGTGGCGCATGCTACCCCCACACCCCGGAGAATCAAGGACTTTCAAAGATCTTCCTAAAGCGCTTTGCGCTGCAAAAATCTTCTCTTAAGTTGTCTCACGGCCATTTTTCATTTCGCCCCCGGCTCCGCAGCCAGAGCAGAAGGCTGAGCTTGCCCTACTTTCACCTTGGCCGGCCGCAGGACTTTGCCATTGAACGTATAGCCTTCTTCAAAGACCTCGATCACCTTGTTCGCTGGCCCCGGACCCGTCTGCAGAACTTCGTGGAGGTTCGTATCCACGAAGAGTCCCAAACTCTGCATGCGCGCAAGACCCAAGTCACCCGCCGTGCGCATGAGTTCACTCTCGATCGCCATAATACCCTTCACCCATTCGTGATTCTTCAAATCCTCCGGCAGATGCGTAAATGCGCGCTGCAGATTATCGAGCGTGGGCAAAAGGCGTGTCATGGCACCCACCAATGCGAACTTACCGATTTCAGAGCGCTCACGTTCCAACCGCTCCTTGGCATTCTGCAGATCGGCCTGCGCGCGCCCGGCAATGTCTTTCAGACGATCGGCTTCTTGTTTCAGTACATCAAATTCGGCGCGAAGCACGGCAAGCGCATCGGATGATGGAGGAACCGGAGCCGACGGCTTCTTCTGGGGAGCGGTCACCGACACTCATGGTACTGAATTTGGCCCAGGCGACAAGCGGATGGTACAGTCTGCGCCATGCTCCTCCCACTTTTGACCCTCCTCTTCGGCTTTATACTGCTCGTCAAAGGAGCTGATTGGCTGGTAGATGGGGCTTCCGAACTGGCACGCCGCATCGGCGTTTCTGACCTGGCGATCGGCCTAACCATCGTGGCCTTTGGCACTTCGATGCCGGAATTCATGGTGAACATGTTCGCGAGTGTGCAGGGCAACAGTGCCATCGCCATTGGCAATATTGTGGGCAGCAACATCTTCAATATTCTCCTCATCTTGGGAATCTCCTCCTTGATCACACCCATCGTCGTGCAGCGCTCCACCACTCTCAAGGAAATCCCCTTCAGCTTCCTCGCCGTCTTCGCGCTCTTGGCATTTGCAAATGACAGATTCCTCGATGGTAACCCGGTCTCTGTGCTCAGCAGGGCAGAAGGAATCGGGTTCTTGGGATTCTTTGCGATCTTCCTCATTTACACCATCGGCATGCCGCGAAATGGAGAAGCCGCACAAACTGAACCGCACACACAACGCAGCATCCTTCTCTCGAGCATCTTCATCGTACTGGGATTCATCGCCCTCATCATCGGCGGCAAATTGACCGTGGATGCCGCCGTCGTAATCGCACGACTCTTTAACTTGAGCGAGACACTCATCGGGCTCACCATCGTCGCCGCCGGAACATCCCTACCTGAACTTGCCACATCGGCAGTGGCCGCTTACAAGAAAAATGCAGACATCGCGGTCGGCAACATCGTGGGGAGCAACATCTTCAATATCTTCTGGATTCTTGGCGTGAGCGCCATCATTCGACCCATCCCCTTCCCGCCCCAGGCAAACTTTGACCTGTGGTTTTTGGTGGCTGCCACCGTGCTCCTCTTCTTCCTCATCCACAACGGATGGTTCTTTCGGAGAGTGTTCCTGTGGTGGCGACAGAAAGAGAGCTACATTATTCGACGATGGGAAGGAATCGTGATGTTGATCAGTTATTTCGCTTACGTGGCGTACATCGGGTGGCGCGGATGAGACTACTTGCATTCTGCGCGAACAGGGTACAATGCCCTTAACCTTTCTCCATCAACCGATGTTCTCTGCAGCCTGGATCTACCTCCGTGAATCCTTTGTCCTACAGCTCTTTGCTGTAAGTGTTATCGCTCTGCTCTTAGGGATTTTGCAGAAGGTCTGGGCTGAGGCATGGAAGTTGAAGTTTCTGGAGATGGCGCCTATCAATACCATCGAGTTTACGCACCCCCACATCCCCTCACGGAAGGTCATTGTCTGCATCTTTCTGTGTGCGGTAGCCCTCCTCATCGTTGCCATTCCCACTATGAGAGGATCTCACCTGTTCGGCGGAACTTTGGCATGGATGCAGCTCGCGGGATTTTTTATTCTCGCGGGATCTGCCGGAGCACTGGCAGAGCTTCACTGGCCGGGAACCCGTGACTATGCCTTCGCATGCATCACCGGAAGCGCCATGGCCCTCATTACCATCGTTTGGAGATTTGCGGCTGCCACCCACGACTGGAATATGACTCTGCTGCATGCCAGCTTGCTTGTGCTCTGCCTCCTCTTGGCCTGGAGACTTCTCTTCCACTCATGGAACGTACGTATCCAGCTGACCGCCGTGATCATCTTCGCACTGTGGCTTCTTTTGAACCTCTGATCTCCTTGCACACTCTTAATCTCCCCACTGGCAGAAAAAGAAGAATACACCGATGTCTTACTCCGAACGCGAACCGAACGGGGAGTCGTTCCGGATTCACTATGGTCGAACTTCTCATTGTCATAGGAATGATCGGCGTGCTCACGTCTATCGTGCTCGTGGCTGTTAATCCCAGAAAACAACTCTGTGATGCGCGGAATGCTCAGCGCAAAACCATGGTACGTGAAATTGGGAATGCGCTGCAGCAACATACCATCCGCAAGAGCAAATCTTCCCTCATTGCCTCATTCCCACTCGGGCAAGAGAACGCCAAGCCTATCTGTCGCCCGCTCATCACCGGAGAGGCAACCTGCATCAGTCTGACGGTCCTCCTTCCCGATTATCTCGTCACCCTGCCCATCGATCCCAACGAAGAGGATTTTCGTTATACGGGGTACTCAGTGTACCGAGACAATGGAAATCGAGCAGTGGTACTGGCGCCGCACGCGGAGACTTGCTCTGCGCTGAGCTCCGAAAGTAGCGAGACATCGAGCCTTACCTCTCTCTCTTCATCCGCCTATTCTTCATTGACATCCGCACTCCCATCTTCTGTTGCTTCGTCATCCTCCTCGTTGACGCTACCCGAGTCTTCTTCTTCTGCGACCTCCTCTGTACCTTCTTCCTACGCTCCAGCATCCTCAGAAGTATCCATCGCTCCTCCCGCACCTTCTTCTTCTTCGGAATCATTGCCTGCAGCCTCCTCATCGATCTCTTTCTCTCTACCCGCGTCATCCGTTCCGGCATCCTCAGAAGTATCCATCGCTCCTCCCGCACCTTCTTCTTCTTCGGAATCATTGCCTGCAGCTTCCTCATCGATCTCCTACTCTCTACCTGCATCATCCGTTCCGGCATCCTCAGTAATTTCTATTTCATCATCTCAGGGAATAGCCTGTAATGAGGATCAAGTCTACGGCGAGGAGAACGGCAATTATTGGGCGGGTGCAAGCAGTCCCTGGTACATCGGCCAAGGATTTACCCCAGGAAGAACGGGGCAACTGAATGCGGTGCAACTGTTCCACTACATAGGAGGTGGAACCTGCACAGTGAGCATTTGGAACGATAATAACGGTTTGCCAGGAACGCAGCTGATTTCCACCACTAGCCCAATATTTAATTCCATGGCGTGGAATCTGGTCCCCCTGCCACAAGCAATCACAGTGACGGAAGGGCAGAAGTATTACATTGTGGAGAATAATTGCGGCAACTGGGCAAATTCCTGGTATATGCAAAGCGGCAACGGCACATATTCAGGAGGCTCCCAAGTTTGGTCCGACAATGGCACACAGTCGTGGGGTATTGGAGCCACCACGGATATGATCTTCAAAACTTGCGTGCAATAAACAAAGAAGGCGAGCTTGCGCCCGCCTTTCTTCAGTGAGTAAGAAAATATGCGAAATTATTCAATAACGATGGTTCCCGTCATATCGCGGTGGCCCTCGCCGCACATCACGTTACAACGGAACGGGAACGTTCCGGCCTTGTCCGTTGGCAGATCGACCGTGACCGTCTCGCCTTCGTTAAACTTCACATCGATCCCAAGATCTGCGATGGCGATACCGTGATTGCCGCTGACCCCCACAAGCTCGAGCATGATTTTTTCACCCACTTTGGCAGTGACCTCTGAAGGAGTGAAATCCCAATTAGAAGCCTCCATCCGGACGACACGCGCTTCCGTGGCAACCGAAGAAGCTCCGGATGCGGTGGCGGAAGAGACGGAAACGGAAGAACTGGAAGAAGCGTCTTGTTCCGTAGGTGCTACGGACGCCTGGCCGCAGGCAGAGAGAAGCACTCCTCCGGCAATGAGGGAGAAAAGAATGGGTTTCTTCATAACAAAAGTGGGGAAAAGAGCCGCAACCCTACCCCGCTTAAAGAAGTTGAAGCAAGAAGAATATCAGCTTCTTATGAGGATTGAAGCAATGAATGGTGTCACGGGCCGGGATTGAACCGGCGACCCCAGGCTTATGAGTCCTGTGCTCTACCAACTGAGCTACCGTGACACGTATTGAGCGGGCGGAAGGAGAGATCGAATGTCCGAGCCAAGCTTCTTGCCATGACATCCCACAAGCGGACCTGGGCAATCGAGCTACCCTGACACAATAAGAAGCCTACCAAAGGAAGAAGCTCTGCGGAAGCACATACCGCGCAAAGCAAGCAGCACGGAACATTACCGAATAAGTAAGTGATAGATCACGCTCACGGCCGGATCGATTTCGGGCCCGTAGACCATGGATGCCCCCAATGCCCCGACCACCGTCATAAGCAATAGACCTGCAAGGGCAAATGCCATGGAAAGCGGACTTGCGGCAATCCATCCGGCAAGACGCACGAGGAATAACCCTGCGGGAAGGGACCGCACCTTTGACGTGCTCCGATCCAACCACATGAGCACATACCCCACGGTCAGCACCGTATAGACCCATGTCGCAACGGTAGCAAAGTTTTCGTGCAGCTCGAGCACCTGCCGATCCAGGTTACCCATCGCCGCCTCCGCGGCCTCTTCGCCCGTCCCCAAAGAAACAAACGCCCCGACGACTCCCACGATCAGCAGCACGGCTTTGAGCGGGAACCAGAAGGGCTGACGCATCAACACGGGCAAACGCGCGAGCTCCATCGCGCTATACAGGCTGAGGAGCGCAATGGGAAAATGCACGGTCAGGGGATGGAGGTCCATAGAGACAGAAGGGAGATAAGAGCAGCATAGTGGAGGAATACCGATCATCCAAAGGCCGCATTTCCAAAGGAGAGAATCACACTTTTTGCCATGCCCAAACGACCGCATTCTGGCATAATTACAACGTATGAAGCCTGTTCTTGTCTGTCTGCATGGCTGGGGAGGGTCCAAGGAGTCCTTTGCCGAATTGCGGGCCGCATTGGATGGCGAGGAACTAACAATCCTCACACCGGATCTGCCCGGTTTTGGAGACGAGCCCGAACCCGCAAGGCCCTGGTCCGTGGATGACTATGCGGATTGGGTGGAACAATGGCTCTCGCTTATGCTGCCAGCTGCCAGCTGCCAGCTACTGCTGCTTGGTCATTCCCACGGAGGTCGCATCGCCATCAAACTTGCTTCACGCCAATGCTCAAACAAACGAATCAACGAATCAACGAATCAACGAATCGACCATCTTTATTTATGCGCCGCCGCCGGTGTGCGTCGCCCATCACTCAAGCGCACCATTGGCCTGATCCTGGCCAAATGCGGAAAACTTATTTTTGCAATCCCGGTCATGAAGAGCCTTGCCCCGATCGCGCGCAAAGTGCTCTATAAAGTTTTGCGCGAGCACGAGTACGAGCGTGCCTCGTCCGTCATGCGCCAGACCCACGCCAAAGTGACGGTGGAAGACCTCACTCCCTTACTCGGATCGATTACCGTTCCCACCGATCTCTTCTGGGGCGAAGACGATACCATGACGCCCGTCGCCGATGGCCGCCTGATGCACGAGCGCATCGCGCGAAGCGTCCTGCACACATTTGAAGGTGTCCGCCACCGCGTCCACCGCGACCGAGCAATGGAAATCGCCTCAGTCATCCGCAATCACCTCTAAACCATCCTTAACTTTCAATCTTAACCTAAGCCATTCAAATGTTCATCCTCTTCGTCCTTCTCGCCCTCACGGCCAGCCTCTCTGCGCTCCTCACCGTGGCAAACCTCTGGCAGGTGAAAGAGTGGCGTATCGATCGCTTGCGTGAACACTTGCGGAGTGAAGGCGTGCTCTTCCAGCTCCTCGGCACCACACGACCGGCCATTCTCTTGCTCGCACTTCCCTCATTGGTTCTGAGATGGATTTCCCCTGAGCTGTGGACTGCAGGCGTACTTGCCTCACTCACCGCCCTCACCATCGTAAAATTTGCACTCGGCAAACAACCATCCCCCGTTTGGACTGCTAAAGCATTGGCTATTGTCAGTGTGAGTATCGTGTTCTCTATCGCAATCGCCTTTGCCCTTATCGATCTGCTGCCAAGCCAGCGCCTGCCGATTCTCATTTTGCTCCCCCTCTCTCAACCACTCGTCATTCTCTTTGCATGGTGCCTCTTCTACCCCCTCGATTTCTTCCTCAAGCGGCGCATCATGCGTCAAGCGATGCGTCTGCGCGCACGGAATCCGGATCTCATCGTCATCGGCATCACCGGGAGCGTGGGCAAAACCACCACTAAAGAACTCCTCTTGCACCTGCTCAAGGATCGGGGAGCCCGTGCCACGCCTGCCTATGTGAATTCCGAAATCGGCGTCTCGCGCTGGATGATCCGCGAGCTCTCTGCCACCGCCTCCCCCAAGATTCTCATCGTAGAGATGGGCGCCTACCAGGGCGGCGAAATCGCCCTTCTGGCCAAAATCGCCCAACCGCTCCTCGGCATCATCACGTTTATCGGCACGCAGCACATCGCGCTCTTCGGATCTCAGGAACGGCTGCTGGATGCCAAAGCCGAACTCTTTGAGGCTCTGCCGAAGGAAGGCGCCGCCATCCTCAACGGTGACAGTCCTTTTGCGCAAGCGCTTCAATCCCGCGCACACTGCCGCACCGTGACCGTCAGTACCGGAGAGAGCGCAGATCTAGAGGCATTCGATATCGAGGAGACCTCCACGGGTCTCAAGTTCCGCGCAGGAAATACCGTTGTCTCCGTCCCGCTCCACGGCACCCACAATGTTTCCAATATTCTTCTGGCCATGGCCGCAGCGGAGACGATCGGAATGAAGCGCAGCGAGTGTGCTCGCTCGCTTCTCACCTTCCGCCCGCCCGAGCACACCTTCTCCGTCCGCTCGGTGGGCTCCGTCACGCTCCTGGATGACACGCACAACGCCAGTCCCGCCAGCTTTTCCGCAGCCATTCTTTGGGCCAAAGCGCACCCATCGGAACAGAAAGTACTGTTCAGCAGCGGACTGATCGAGCTGGGAGAAGAGGAAGATCGTTTTCATGCAAAATTGGGTATGGAGGCGGCAGGAGTGTTCCATCGCGTTATTTTCACGCATCACCGCCATGCCCGTTCCTTTGAGCGCGGATTTGGCCGACCAGTGGAGTTCCTGAGCAAACATACGATGCCAGTGCCTCCCGGCGTCCTCTTCGTCTGCATCGGCCGCATCCCCGAACAACACATCCGCAGCCTTCTGCCCCGACCAGAAACCCATCGCCCTACACCCTAATCCCATGCCTTGGTATCCGATCCACCACACCTTCGCGCCCCACGTGGATTCATGCTTCGTGCTCCGCACGATGGCGCTTCTGCTGCAGCCGTGGAAGTGGAAGAACGGAAGCGAGCGCGAGGCGTTGCGCGCCGCACTGGCCCAGCACTTCCATGCGGAATGCGCGCTCTTCGCCTCGGGCCGGGAGGGACTGCTCGCACTCCTCCAGTCCATCGGAGGCCAACCGGGCGGAGAGATCATCGTGCAGGCCTTCACTTGTCAGGTGCTCCCCAACGCCATCGGTGCAGCCGGCATGACGCCCGTCTACGCGGAGATCGAGCCGGCGACGCTCAACCTGGATCCCGCAGACGTGGAACGCAAGCTTTCCCCCAAGACAAAGGCCATCCTCTGCCAACATACCTTCGGCATCCCGGCCGATACGCACCGCCTGCGCGCCCTGTGCGACCGCTACGGGCTTCTCCTGATTGAGGATTGCGCACACATCATTCCCGATGCCGCAGGCCCCGTGAGCATCGGCCGCGATGGCGATGTGATCCTGTTGAGCTTTGGACGTGACAAGGCCATTTCCGGTATCACGGGAGGAGCCATCCTCTCACGCAAGCCCGATCTCTCCATCAAACTCCGCGCAAAGGAGGGATCTGCGAGTAACTTCTCCCTCATCCGCATCAAGCGCCTACTCCTCTACCCGCTCGTCTATTCCATCGCGCGACCGCTCTATGGCATGGGTATCGGAAAGGTCATCTTAGTCCTTGCGCGACGCATCGGAGCACTCGTTCCGATCCTCACCAAAGCGGAGAAACAGGGAACTATGGAACCAACGGTCCACCGCATGCCCAATGCCTGCTGCGCACTCGCTTTAGCCGAATTCAAACACCTGAAGGAGGTCAACGATCACCGGCGCTCACTCTCCAAGCTCTACCTTGAAGAATGTGCAAATCGCAAATTACAAATCCTCAAATCGATCCACGGCGACCTCCCCCTCCAGAAGTTCCCGCTCTTCGTGCGCGGAGCCGAGGAGATTCGTCGCACGCTCAAGAAGCGCAACATCCACCTGCATGATGGTTGGACCGGTTGTGTGATTTGCCCTCCGGGGAGCCCCTTGGAGGAAGCGCACTACGTTCCGGGCTCCGATCCCAAGGCTGAGTCCTGCGCGCAGATGATCCTGTCGCTCCCCACACATCCGACGATGACGGAGAAACAGGCTTACCTACTTCTTTATGAAATTTTCAAACTTCTTTCGGATTCCTGAGTTTGACAGATATATTATATTATGTAATATAATACTATGAGACGCTTTTCTGATCGCCTAATCGTCACTCCTTGGGCGGAGGTAGAGAACACTCCTTTACCAGTTCCTCTACCGCCTGGAACGAAATCACACGTTCATACCTCTGATGCATCAAACGAAAGCTCGTTAGAAATCACTGATACACAACATGCTCTTCAACATTCGGAAGCAATCATGCTCTTTCTCCAAGGCTTATCACGAGAAGGATTGCTACAAATCCTCTGGAGAGGAAAGGACATCACGAACGCTCTCCGAGAAGGACAAGCTCCTTCACTGGCAGTGTTATCAAACGCTGACTTCGATCAATCACAATATCCTGATTTCGCTCGATGGCTCACCAGTAAGCAATGGACCCCCGTTGAATTTCTGCAACATCATGTCGCGGATGCAGCTCATTTCGTTGCAACAACGCGAAGTGAAAGGAGGATATTGCGCCAAATGCGTAATTATCTATCCCATCATGGATATAAAACACGCATTTTCGGGACGCCAGATCAACGCGATGATTCTGGAGCTGAAGGATTGGTACTGAACATTTATTGAACTACAACGCATGAAGAGGACATGAAACCCGAATATTGAAGACCCCGCTGCTAAGCTTGTAAAACCCCTTCATACTGGCTCAAGCTTGCTGCATACTGCTTCCACATGACCATCACTGAGGCCACTGACCAGCAGGCTTGGGACTCCTTCCTCTCGCAGCAACAATTCCGTTCTTTTCTGCAGAGTTGGACCATGGGAGAGGTGTACCGGGACATCGGCCAAAAACCGATACGCCTGGAAGTGCGAGAAGGATCGGAGATTGTTGCAATTTGCCAAGCGCTCTTAGTCCCGGCCAGGCGCGGACATCACCTCTCCATTCCCTACGGCCCCATTGTCAGTACAAAATACGGCGTACAAAGTTCGCAGATGGTCACCGATATTCTCCTACCCGAACTGAGCCGAATAGCTCGAGAACACGGTTGCTCCTTTCTCCGCATGAGTCCGTTTTGGCCAGCCGATTTCGCAAGTTCCCAAGTTCCCAACTCCGTTGCATCACCCTTACACCTCCTGGCCGAACACCTCTGGTATCTACCACTCACGGAGTTAGACCCATGGAAAATCAAAGAAAAGGAACTCTCCTCTCACAATAGCGAAATATCGAATCAACGCATCAACGCATCAACGAATCCCATCACCGAGGAGGAGCTTCTGAAAAATATGCGCAAGACCACCCGCAATCTGATCCGCCGTGCCGAGCGCGACGGCGTGACGATCGAGGCATCCGCCGATCCGAACAGGGATATCGAACACTTCTTGGCCCTGCACGAAGAGACACGCCAGCGCCACGGCTTTACCCCATATACGCACGCCTTCTTCCGCTCCCAAGTCCGCCGCTTTACCGGACGCAACGAGTGCACGCTCTACATTGCACGCTTTCAGGGTGAAGTGGCCGCTGCCTCCATTCACATGCATGCCTACGGTGAAACCAGTTATCACCACGGAGCCTCCACCCACCGCCTTTCCAAGGTGCCCACAAGTTATCTGCTGCAATGGACGGCGATTCGCGATGCGCTCAAGCGCGGAGACTCTGTGTACAACTTCTGGGGTATCGCCCCCGTTACATTGGCAGAAGATGGCTCACCGACGGTCACTGACCATAATCACCCCTTCGCGGGAGTGACACTTTTCAAGACCGGATTCGGAGGCCGCCTTCTCAACCTGACCCACTGCATGGATTTCCCCCTCTCTCCGCGCTACCATTTCACTCGCACCATCGAGCGCATCCGAAAATGGAAACGTGGTTTCTAGAAAATCCTGTCCCATTTACAAACAAGACAACATACAACAAACAATCATCGTCTTAAATCGCCAATATACTAATCCCTAATCCCCAAACTATGCCTTCTGCCCCCATCCCCAAGCCCCCCCAAGACAAAATCGATCAGATCATCACGATCCTCGAGAAGATGAACCGCCGGGACAGACTCCGCACCATCGGGGGCTTCGTCCGGACCATTGTCGGATTTGTTCCCATCATTATCGTCGTGTTCTTCACCTGGTACAGCATCAAGTACGGCGACCAGCTTCTGCAGAAGATCACATCCATGGCAGCAGAGCAGGCCGGAAGAGTTGCCAAGCAGAACGCAGTGAGCGACTTTTTGAACGAATTCAATGCGATCAACGCCAAGATCCAGAAGAAGTAGCAATGTGTCCGTCGTCACGACTCTTCTGACAATGCTACTCACGCTCCCCCTTTCACGATGGCCAGCACTTCCTGTTCCGTCGCATTGGGCGATATGAGAAAGCTGGGAAGCTGCAGCAGCTGCTCGCGCTGGAAGCTCCTGTCCGGCGCCACGCCGAGTCCAAGCAGATAGCCGGCTTGCGCCGCATACTGAGCCACACGATCGTTCACTCCGCCCTCGGGGTACCCCACGATGGTGACAGGTTTGTGTGCGTACTCCTCCAGAAGCTTGCGACTCTGCTTGAGCTCCAATTCCACTTGGGCGTTGGTGAGGGAACGCAAATCGTCGCCCGTATGACCGCCGGAGGCCACATCGAAGCCATTGGCCAAGAGCGTGAGCACGGTCTTCTCCGTAATACCAGAGAGGCCCAGTTCCTTAGTGGGAATGAATAACGAGGCTTTGACACCAGCGGCACTGAGCGCATCAGAAACTACACGGACATTCTGCGCAGTGATATCCGAAACAGTCAGGACCACCGCCTTGGGGGGCAAACGCACATCCTTCTCCTGCTGCCGGAGCAGGAGATCCGCAAAGCCGGCAAGCGTAAGGAACGATACCCCTTCGGCCTTGAGCGCAATAATATGCCGCTCCAAAGCGGCCTGGGAGCCTTCCTGCGCCAGGCGATACTGTAGGATCGGAAGCACAAAGGAATTCTGGCGCACTAAGAAATTCGGCAGGAACGGAGAGAGGTACCGCATCGCCACATATCCCTCCTTCCCCTGAAAGGAGATACGCGCCCAGTTCTCATCGCTGCTTAAGGGTTTGACAAAGGACTGCCCCGGGAGCTCTCCGAGTAACTCACTCTCAGCATCGGCCGATTTTCGCACATTCACAAAGCCAAAATTGACGAAGTACTGACCCTTAAATGTCTCCTTCTCCTTGGCCAATTGCTCCTCAGATACGATTTTGGCGATGTAGCGTTGCGATACGTACCCCTCGCGTCCATCCGCAAGCTTTACCTTGGCCCATGCGGCGTCCATGAATTGGACAACCGTCACGGACTCTCCCCGCACAAGTCTGGCTAATTGTTCGGCAGTAACATTGGGGGTCGAACGCACATTCAGGAATTCATTGGTCACCTGATAGGTATCCTTCCCTGTGATACCCGGACCGGAACGAATGGCATCGTACGTTTTGACTTGCGTGAGATCGAGAACCGGCACCTCCGTGGGCAGCTTCTGTCCCTCCTCCAAGCGCACTGTGGCTCCTGATGCCATCGCAGAAAAAGTCGCTCCCGATCCCCCCTCTGTCATATCCTCCTGCTTGGCCAAATCCCGAAAACGAGCAAGATCCTCCGCCGTGAAAGAGAATTCCTCCTCGTTGGTTTTTGGTGCCTGCCCGCATCCGGCAAAAAGAATGCCAAAGGAAGCTATAAGCAGGAAGGCGATGAGGGAACGTGAGGTGGCGGAAGCCATGGAGCGTCGGGGAGGGTGATAGTACCGAGACATGAGAGAGATGGGAAGAGAAGAAGGAATGAGGGTGAAGGATGGGAAGCAGCACCCCTTCGTGGGTGCGGCGAAAAAAGGGTTACATGCGTTCGGGAACACGCAGGGTGAGAATTTCCGCTCCGGTCTTCAGGACGGATGACGCGAGATCGGTCAGTGCAAGTCGCAATGCGCGGACGGAGCCTTCGGTTTTGAGGATCGGATCGACGTTGTAGAACGCATTGAAAGTCTGGCAAAGCTCATAAAGGTAGTTGGCCAGGGTATGCGGCATGCGGTTGGCCCTGGCATCTTCCAGCACATCGGAAAATTGCAGCAGCACGCCGATCAGCGCTCGTTCGTGAGCAGAAAGTGAGGGCGCATCCTTTGGGAACATGAATTTCTTCTCTTCGCTCTTGCGAAGAACCGAGCGGGCGCGGGCGTAGGTGTATTGCAAGTACGGTGCCGAATTCCCGTCTAACGCCAGAACCTTCTTCCAATCGAAGATGATATCGACCTTCCTGCTCTGGCTGAGGATCCCATACACCACGCTCCCCACTCCCATCATCTCCGCAAGTGAAGATTCATCGTCTGTCTGGATCGAATCGCGGTGTTCGGCAATCACCTCGTTCGCCCTCCTCACCGCCTCGTCTAAAACATCCTCCAGCCGCAGTGCCGTGCCTTTGCGCGTACTCATCGCAGCATCCGCGAACCTCATATGACCAAAGGCAACATGCTCCATCTCCGGAAGATCCCATCCGAGCAAGCGGCACGTCGCAAAGAGCTGTTGAAAGTGCAAACTCTGTGCAGAACCTACAACATAATAGGCAGCCTGCGGTGCATACGAATCTAACCGATAACGCACCATGGCCAGATCGCGTGTCGCATAGAGCGTCGATCCGTCGCTCTTGCGGAGCAAGAGAGGCGGCAATTTTAACTCCGTTGAAAATTCGACGATCAGCGCTCCCCCTTCTCCATTTTTGAAGACGCCCTTCTTTGTTCCTTCTTCAATGATCGGTTTCATTTTATCCTCGTAGAAACTTTCGCCGGTCTCCACATCGATATGAACATGCAGTCGATCACAAAGGGAATTGAGCGATTGTTTGGTGACCAGGACAACATCTTCCCGAAACGTGCGAAGCATCTGATCACCTTCCTCCAACTTTGCAAAGGCACCGCGGGCCTCCTCTTCGAGCGCGGGATTGCGCTCCGCTTCATCGTGGAAACGCACATAGAGAGAGAGCAACTCCTCGACCGTTCGCTTTCGTACGGGCTTCTTTTCGCCCCATTGCTGATAAGCAATCCAGAGCTTGCCGAACTGCGTCCCCCAATCACCGGGATAGCTCCACCCGATCACCGGATACCCCAGATGCCGGTACAGGTTGATGAGCGACTGTCCGATGACCGTCGTAAGAATATGATGGATACCGAGAGGCTTTGCGATATTCGGTCCGAAAAAATCTATAATCACCGGTCTCTCTTCTATACGAGAAGGCTTGGGTGAACAGAGGTCACGAGCTTCCTTTAGTTCTCGGAATAAGCTGACCGGCTTGAGCCACACATTCACATACCCCGCACCGGCCACCTCCGCTTTCTCCACAGTTGGATCTCCTTCCATCGCCTCCTTGAGCACCTGCGCGATTTCCTGCGGCTTTTTCTGCAGTTTCTTGGCAAGTTGCAGCGCAATAGACGTGGCCGCGTCTCCATGCGACTGTTCCTGCGGTCTCCTCCATTCGACTGCGAAATCCTCCAGGGAATACTTGTCGCAAAGCGCAATCTTGGCCTTTTCTGCTAACCGCTCAAACATTGAAGAAAAAGTACTGAGTGAACAAAAGTTATGATCAGGAATCGACGCAAATGTACCACCAAAACTCGTATATGCGAGTTGAAAACAAAATTTGATCTTGCATACAAAAAATCTTCATGTTTTGAACACAAAATATGTGCGTATAAATGACTGACATAAAATCGTACTCAATAATGATAGATTATTCAATTTTTGTTCTAAGTTAGCCAAAAAATATTGAACACAATTTAATTATGTTTCCACTACTCCAGCTTGAGTGCATTTCGAACGATCATAGAAGTGAGCTGGCTGCATGGGAATCCCCTCGATACAATGCACATCTGTGAAAGGACGCCTCTTCCCTCTTCTTCTCTCTTGCACGCTCGTTGGATGCTCCTTTTCTAATGAAACCGCTCCTATTCTGCCTGTAAGCGGCGGAAAGAGCGCAGCCGTAGCGATCAATGCCTTGGCTAAAGGCCCCGGAGAGAATGTGCGACCCAGTGGTGCGCTGGGGATCTTCTCGACAATGTACCTGGCACAGGGATTCTTTTTGTCCACCGAATCTGCCGTGCAGGGGCTCAAGGATATCCTCGGCATTGTCCGTGATCAGGAAAAGCCTCTGAGTGATGAGTCCTTCGCTCTGCTTCAGACATTGGGCGATACACTCTCTGTGGATGTGGTTGACCTGCTTAATAGGAGCACGAATCGAATCGAGACGCTTGATCGCTACACTGAGTCGCTGACGAACACCATTGCTGCCACCAAACTCAAGCTTGATGAGCTCAAGACTGCTCTGGGAATTCTCGCCCTACAAAAAAAGGAGCGTCGCACACTGGTCACCGACCTGACGCGCCTGCAGAAAACTGCCATTACGGCCAAGGATTTCTCTACGGCAGCAGAGAAAGAGCAGGAGCTCATCAAAGCACGGACCGCCCTGTCGGAGACAGAACTTACTGAATCGCAGTCCAAAGATATGCAAAGCCGGTTTAAAAAGCTGCTCGATATCGCCGAGAAGCGTAAAGCAGCGATCGATACGAACCGTCAATTACTGCTTTCCGGACTCAAGGTAGCCGATATCCCCGGATTGCAGGATTTGGGCATTATCGAGAAGGGATCAACTATACGATAAAGAAGACGCGTGGATTGCGCAGAAATGCGATTTTTGCTATAATTAATAGATTTCATATGCCCACAACTCTCCCCGCTCACCAGCCGGCACACATCAATCTCTGGTTAGCAGTCCTCGACGAACTCCTGGGGATCCAGAAGGTTGCGGAAGACGCCCTGCTCTCTGCAAAAGAGAATGACCGCGAATTCACCGCCGATGAGCGCGTGGCACTACGCAGATACGAAGAAGGACTACAGAAAACATTGGATATTATCGCGCCGGCCGGGATGGAGATTAAGCGCGATGAGCTGGTACTCAACGACCTGCATTCACGCACCCTCTTTGTCTACAACTGGCCCAACTACGCCTACCCCAACTGGCTTTCCGAAGTGGTGAACTTTGACGCGCAGTTGGAAATCAGCCAATTCATCTACCCCACCAGCAACAAGGCGATCATGAAAATGCTGCGCAAGAAGGTGGCCGAGATGCGCTCTTCCGTCCGCATGCTGGAACAACGCGGCATCGTACGCGATCCGGCGTTGGAGGCGGCGCTGCAGGATGCGGAAGAACTGCGCGACTTGTTGGCTCGCGGCAGAGAAAAACTTTTCCAATTCGGGATGTACATCACGATCTACGCGCAGGATGCCGTGAAACTCAAGAAGCTGGAAACCGACTTGGAATCCATCCTCGGCGGTAAACTGATCCTCACAAAACCGGCAATGTTCCAAATGGAGCACGCATGGATCTCTACGCTCCCCTTGTGCATGGACGAACTGGAGATCAACCGCAACATGAATACGTCGCCGCTGGCAACCAGCTTCCCCTTCTCCAGCCCCGACCTCACCTCTGATCACGGCATTCTGTATGGCATCAACCGCCATAATGATTCGCTGGTGATCTTTGATCGCTTTGATCTGCCCAATGCCAACGCCACGGTATTCGCTACTTCCGGCGCAGGAAAATCTTTCACCGTGAAGCTTGAAATCCTCCGGTCACTCATGTTCGGTACGGAAGTCTTTGTCCTGGACCCGGAAAATGAATATGTGGAACTGGCCCAGACGGTCGGCGGCACCTTCATCCCGCTTTCACTCCAGAGCAACAACCGCATCAATCCGTTCGATCTGCCCATGGCGGTACGCGGAGAAGAGGCCAAGACCGGCGAGATCCTGCGCTCCGCAGCCATCACGCTTCATGGACTCTTCAAGCTCATGCTGGGCACCCTCACTCCCTCGGAAGATGGTGTGCTGGATAAGGCGATCCTCGATACCTACGCCCTCAAGGGCATCACGCTTACGACACCCGATCCTTCGACTATTCCCCCGCCTACACTGGGCGATCTGGTGGATGTGCTCAAGACCACCGATGGAGGAGAGCACATGGCGCAAACACTCAAGAAGTACACGGAAGGAAGCTACACGGGTCTCTTTGACCAACCAACAAACGTGGAGCTCAAGAATCAAATGATCGTCTTCCAGATTCGTGATTTGGAAGAACAACTCAGGCCTATTGCGATGTATGTGATCTTAAGCTTCCTGTGGAACCGCATTCGCGCCGACTTCAAGAAGCGCTATCTGGTCATCGACGAGGCGTGGAATCTGATGCAGCACGAAGATTCCGCACGCTTTCTCTTTGGGCTGATCAAGCGCGCTCGCAAGTACTGGCTAGGCGTCACCACCATCACGCAGGATATCGAGGACTTCATCAATTCGCCCTACGGCAAGCCGATCCTCACCAACGCCTCGCTCCAGATTCTCCTCAAACAATCTCCCACTGCCGTGGATAACCTGCAGAAGCTCTTCTACCTGACGGATGGAGAGAAGTATCTGCTCCTCAACTCCGATGTGGGACAGGGACTCTTCTTCGCCGGGAACAAGCACGTTGCCATCCAGATTGTTGCCAGCCCCAAGGAGCAGGCCATCATCACCACTAAGCCGGAAGAGATTGCGGCAAAACTGAGTTACCAGAAGGAAGAGAAGAAACGAGTGGCAGATTCCCTCATTCCACCCGAGGTCGGCGCCCCTGCCACGCCAACGACTCCCGCCACCACGGAACAGACAACTGCACCGGTGCAGGCTACTCCTCCGAGAACGGAGCAAGCGCCTGCAAGAGCAATGCCCGAGACTCCGGCCGTATCGGAGCCCACACCTGAGACACCAAAAGCACCAGAGACACCGGCTGCTCCTTAAGCCTCCGAAAACTGATCAGTAAAGACATGCCGCCGGCACGTCTCAACAAAAAAACATACAAAATCTCCGTAGGATCTTTGAATCTATCGTATATTGACATATTTGCATATTTCATTATGATATCCATTACCAGGGTCTCCCTGGTACGATCCTTGAAAGGATAGGCAGCCAATGAGTGATTCGACTTCCGCATTTTGCGTTCAGAGCGAACCTGAAGTGCGGAAGTTTTTTTCTCACTCCGTTCCATAGAAAGGGAGCCCATGCTCATTGCACGATTCGAAGATCGGAAAAGTAGCGCTGTGTACGTATTTCTCGCTTGTCTCCGGGGGCTGTGGGGCCAAAAGAGCTTCCACGGGAACATGGCCATCACCAGAACTCCGGATGGAAAGATTACGGAGGGCACCATGGTCGAAATTCTGGAATTCACCCGGAAGAGGCTGATGGCGAATCATCCTTCCTGTGCGGCCGACATCGGACTCATTGAGTACCACGGGAACCTCACCGGATTCCAAATGTGGTCCGAAGAGCCCCGCAATCACGTCCTCGTCACGTGTGACCTGGACACGGTCATAATCGACGTCGCGGCAGGCACGGAGACTCAGCTCCGCGAAATTGTCGCGCAGAGCGACAACTCCGCGTGGTCCTACATGGACATCTCCGGAGCTGTTACCGAGGGCCCCATCGACGAACTGATCGCGATCGAAATGGCCGCACAAACCCGTGATCGGATCGAGCGCGATTAGGCTGCTGCAATCAAGGATCAAATAAAACCGTCAGCTCTCTTCAGGGGAGTTGGCGGTTTGACGTGCTGCCTTATCCCCCACCTTCTCCCTTGCCACTCCACCTACCTCGGGAGAAGGGGGCACTTTCAAATGCTTACATTCTTTTATTTGAACAAAGAAGCCCTCTCTCTCCAGTTGGCGTTGGATGGAACAGAGAGGGATCGGGGGTGAAGCAATCTTGCTTTCTACTCCTCGCCTGTCATCTTTTCCTCGCCCTCTCCCAGGGGAACAGGAGAAGAGGCAATAGGTGTCGGCGGCTCCACTACCTGCCATCGCACTTCCTGCTTGAGAGAACCTAAGACGGAGAACCCTGCCGCTTTGCGGTGCCCGCCGCCCTTAAACTTGCCCGCCATGGCGGAAACATCCACATCGTCGCGCAGAGTGCGCAGCGACCCCTTCACGGCACCCGCACGCTCGGAGAGAATCATAGAGAAACGCATCCCGGGTACTGCGTTCACATAGTCGATCGCCCCGGTGAGTTCCGGGTAGCTGGCTCCCGTCGCCCGAAAGTCCGATTCGCGTACGGCAGCCACCACCACCCCCTCATTCGTAAGATCGATATTCTCTAATACGCGACCCCAAAGGCGCAGCGTAGAGACCTTGGCCGTACGGAACACCGCCTGCACGATCTCCTGTCGCCGAGCACCGGCACGCAGCAGCCGCGCCACCGTGCGATAGACCGCCGCACTGGTGTTGCTGTGCAAGAGTCCACCCGTATCGGTATACACGCCGGTGAGCAAACAAGTGGCGATATCGGGTGTGAGTACCCAGCCGAGCAGATCGGCCAATGCCACAACAATCTCACACGATGAAGCGGCATCGCAATCAATCAGATGCACCGTACCAAAGCGCGTATTGGAGGGATGATGATCGATCACGATCGACGGAATGGTGCCGTTAAAGAGCGCCGGATGACTGAGGTGATAATCCGTCAATTTGGGCTCGGCGCAGTCCAAGAAGACCACGACATCACCCTCTTGCACCGAGAGCGACTCGGAGATACGAGCGGCCGCCGGTAGAAAAGCGAGTGTTGTTGGAATTCCATCCACACTGTGCATGGAGACCGATTTCCCAGAAAAGATTTGCTCTAACAGAAGCCCCATTCCCAGAACGGCACCGGCGGCATCTCCATCCGGATTGCGGTGGCATATGCAGTGAATGCGCTCTGCGGATCCTAGGAATCTCAGCGCCTGCTCTGCGTCATTACGAAGGATGGACATAAGGGGCGAAGTGTATCGCTCAAAAGGAATTGGACAACGCCCTTTGAGTTGCGCAATGAAAGCGACTGTCATCTGGCAATACAATGTTGATCTGCACCGACCATTCGCAATCCATGAAAATGTTCGGGGAAAACAAAAATACACACAGGCTTGGAGTATGAGTGGGAAACAAAACAGCATACAAAATCTACGGAAACGCGCCGACAGCGCGGCGATAGAGGAGGGGGTCATCGGCGCAGCGCTTTCCCTGCCCTGAGCGAAGCCGAAGGGTTCCGTCCTTTCTTTGCTGCGCTTGGCAAAGAAAGGACAGGAAAGAAGTTAAGGGACATCACTCAGCGGAAAATGATCACTCGGCCTCGAACAATTGACTTACTCCTTCAAAAGCTCATCCAACCTCGTCGCCTTCTCTGTTCGCGGGTCGGTGCGGAATCGCAGCAGAGGCACACGATGAATCTGGAGCGCCTTCCCCAGGCCTGAGCGAAGCTGAGGAGTTTGTGCAAGCAGATACTCCACCGCACGTTCGGGCTCCTTAAGAGCGCTCACATAGCATGTGGCATAGGAAAGATCAGTAGACACCTCCACCTCGGTCAGAGAGACGATACCGCATACCTGAGGACACCCGCGTAAAAACGGCGCTACGACGGAGCGCACCACGGAACCGATCATTGCAGCGCGTTTGGGAGAGGTACTCATAAGAGAACTATACCCTGAATTCAGTGTTCTGTTGTCAGCTTTCCCCTCTGTTATGAGCGGTTTTTTAGAATTTCATCAGATCTCATTCACCGATCACATCCTATGATGGCCATGATATGCATTCGCGTGAAATTCTGCCGATCAAACAGAAATGCGATTCTGCCAATCTGCCGCTACACTGTCTCCGTGCCCTCCCCCCTCTCCATCGTCTTCTGCGGGACTCCTGCATTCGCTGTTCCTTCATTGCGCATCTTGCTGGAACGACCCTCGGATTTCCGGATTGCACTCGTGGTCACCCAACCCGACGAACCCGTGGGTCGCAAGCAGATCCTCACATCGCCACCGGTGAAAGTATTTGCGCAAGCGCACAATCTGCCCTTCATCCAACCGGAAAATATCAACGATCAAGCTGCAAGCTCTCAGCTACGAGCGATAACCTGTGATCTCCTGATCACCGTGGCCTACGGCCAGATCCTCTCCCCTGCGATCCTTGCGATCCCGCGGTTGGGAGCCGTAAACCTGCACCCCTCACTCCTGCCGCGCTGGCGCGGAGCCTCTCCGATCCAGAATGCCATCGTATCGGCCGATACGGAGACAGGCGTCACAGTGCAACAGATGGTTCAAGCACTGGATGCCGGACCCGTGCTGGCGCAACAGAAGATCCCGCTTTCCTCCGAAGAAACTGCGGATCATTTGACCGTGACCCTGGCCGAAATGGGGGCCACGTTGCTTGCGGAAACACTGTCAAAACCTCTCACTCCCGTTGCCCAGGACGAATCCAAAGTGACACTGTGCCGCAAGCTCACGCGCAAGGACGGCGACGTGAATCCCTCGGAGATGACCGCGGAAGAAATCCATCGCGCTGTGCGCGCGCTACACCCCTGGCCGGGCGTGACGGCGCCCTTTGGGGGAACGCGTGTGAAAATTCTCTCCACTTCCTTGGTTGCGGAACCCGAGGCGATGGAAATCCCCTGCTCCGATGGAAAGACACTCTATGTCCTAAGCGTACAACCCCCCGGCCGCAAGCCGATGAGCGGTAAGGCGTGGCTGCGCGGTCATGCAAAATAACAAACCCAACGCACGATGATTCATGCGTTGGGCGTGACGTCGAAAAGAACACTCTTACAACTTCGTCTTCATTTCCTGCAGCGCCGCGATAATCGGATCCAAATCTTCGGAATCGAACATGATCGTGGTCTTGCGGCCGCCACGGGACTTCTCAGAAATCTTCAGGAACTTACCGTTCCCCGACTGTTTGAGATCGATATAGAACGTGCGCTGACGTGCGTGGATGGTGACGGAGTGGATCTCATCGGCGTACTGACGATTGCCGGCGGGTGCGCCACCGCCAAAGGGAGCGCCTCCTTGCGGAGCACCACCCGTGAGTTCAGACATGGGATCGAACATAGAAAGTGTGGAAGAGAAATAAGACGCACACTCCCTCTCCGGTACTGCTGTCATCCCCGGACCGATGGACGTTTCAGACTCCCTACTCCGTCTCACCATTCTTTAGGAAAGTGGCCCGACAATCATACACGTATTCCTTGTTTTTTTCCAGCTTTTTTTGAGCCCAATTCCTTCCATCCGGAGAAAATAGAATCTCACGTCACGGCAGCATGCGCCCGCTCCCGCAGGGCCAGGACGATATCGGTGACACGCTGAAGAACAGCAGCTTGCTCAGCGCGATCATTGGGGCGATCCGCTCCGTCTTTCTGATCCAAGCTCTTTGCCCCAAAAGTGGCAACGGGAACAGTGCCACCTAACCAGGTGACATGGCCGCCGTAGACGCCGCCACTGCGTGACACACCCAGCTTTTCTAAGAATGGAAGAAGTGCTTTGTGCAGAAGTGACGTATTGCCGATGATGATGGCACGCGCATCAGGGGAACAAATGAACTCCCCGTAGCGTCTCCCGTTCAAAAAATCACCGGGCCACGATTCCTGGAAACCATTCACAAGGGTGACGCGTATATCGTCGACGCTGTATTCCTGAGAGCGCGATCCCATGTCTTCATGCTACGACAAGCGGCGCAAAAAGGATCCTGGGTTCCCCGACTTTTTTCCAATCCTTCTGCCCGCCCCATTTTTGCATCGCAGGTGTGATTTGGAATGTTTTTTCGAGCATCTGCTCGGCATACGGAAGATTCAGCTGCCGTGCGATCTCCTGCGCGGTCTGCGGAATAAATGGCAGAAGCATCAGGGCGATGTGGCGCAGCCTCTCGGCCAAGTTTGAAAGTTCGGCACTCTTCTCTTCTGCCGGGAGCGCCCATACCTTGCGCGCATCGATGTACTCATTGGCACCCATGGCGATCTTCAACGTCTCTTGCAGCGCATCTGAAAGTCGGAATTCTTCCATGGCTTTGGCATAGATCTTCCACGCATCGCCCAGAGAATCCTTCCCGCAGTCTTTCAGCCCGCCGCCCTCTTTCTTAAGCAGGACGAGTACGCGATTGAGCAGGTTACCCAGCTTATTACGCAACACCGCATCATAGAGTTCTTCGATCCGTTTCCAGGAAAAGTCCCCGTCATTGCCCACCGGGATTTCGTGACTCAAGTAGAACCGCAGAGGATCGGGGTTGCCGTTGAACTTCTGCAACACATCTTCAGGCAATACTACGTTGCCGATGGTCTTGCTCATCTTCTGACCGTCGCTCGTGAGAAAACCATGAATGAGGAGACGATCGGGCGTGCGCACACCGGCGTTCTTGAGCATGGCCGGCCAAATCAGGGCATGGAAGCGCGCAATGTCCTTGCCGATGACATGAGTCACTTCGGCATCGTCCCACCACTCCTTCTCCGCGTGCTCAGTGAGCAGCCCCAATCCCGAGATGTAATTTGTAAGTGCATCGCACCAGACATACATCACCTGACCCGAATCTTCGGGCACAGGGATTCCCCACGAAAGACTGGAGGTGGGACGCGAGAATGATACATCTTCGAGCCCTTGCTCAATGAGCGAGAGTGTTTCTTGTGCGCGTGTAGACGGAACAATGTGATAGCCACCTTTCTTCTTCGTTAAAAGATCTTTGAGCCACTCCCCCTCCCGCTTGAGGAGCAGAAACCAGTTCTCTTCTTTTACTTCTTTCGGCGCGGCATTGTGAATGGGACACTTGCCATCAATGAGATCGCGCTTGGTCATGAATCGCTCGCATCCCTGACAGTAGAGCCCCGTGTAAGAGCGCTTCTCGAGCGACCTGGTCTTCTGCAGCTGTTTCCAGAGAGCCAGAACCGTGGGCCAGTGCAGCTTCTTATCCGTCGTGCGGATGAAGCGGTCATCAGAAATGGATAGCCTGCCGTAGAGATCGCGATAAATCGGAACAACTTTTTCCACCAGCGCCTGAGGGGTCAATTCTTGCTTTTTGGCAGTTTCTTGGATTTTGATCCCATGCTCATCCATGCCGATCTGAAAGAGTACTTCATCGCCACGAAGTCGAAACCACCGTGCCACGGTATCCGCCAGGATCTTCTCCATCACGTGCCCCATATGCGGAGCGGCGTTGGCGTAATCGATGGCAGTCGTCAGATACTGACGCATACATGTGATGAGAATTGAAATATACGTCGCGAAGCGTTGGGTCTCGCGGGCCCCAACGCTGGAGCGACACCTCTGAGGGAAAAGAGAGCCCATGAGAGAAAAACCGTAGGTTTGTCTCTCATGAAAACTCCGTGCCCCATATGCGGAGCGGCGTTGGCGTAATCGATGGCAGTCGTAATATATTGGCGCGACATAACGCACACAGCCTAGCACCTCCTCCCGCCACTTTCTCCACTTTTCTGTTTTCCCTCGTCGTTCAGGGGCCTGTCGCCGTTCTCACCAAACCCTCCACGTAATACACGATGGACCAACCCATGATAGCCAGAATAAGACCTCCGAGTGCGTACTGAATGATCTTCTTAGTTTCTTCTTTGCCGCCCTCACCTCCAATGACTAATTTCACGGATCCATAGAGCACCGCCAACACTGCTCCGCCACCCACCAGTTGAAAGACAAAGGTCGCCGTTCTGCCGGCCAAATCCATAAGGAAGGTTTGCCCTTCGCCACACGCACCGAACGTAGAACAATATTGACCCCAGATATCAGCATTGGCTGCATGAGCTTGCTCTGTCAGAAGGCCAAGGAGGGTGAGGAGAAAAGACATCACTAAAGACCCAGGCGAAGAACGGCATGAACGATGGCACTGGCGGCATTGATGACAAGCGTTCCAATAATCGCCCACAGAATCATATTGAAACCCTTTTTGAATTCCTCTTCCTTGCCCCACGCCAGGACCATGCGGAATGCCGCATAGATGACAACCAACACAAAGGCGACGTTCATGAGCGAGAGAATGGCGCCCACCGTCGCAGCCATAAAATCCAGGTGTGGTGTGGGTGCAGCCACAAGCACGCTGGCACGGGAGTGGACAAAGGTGACAATCGCCTGCGAGGCAAGTGCCAACATAAAGCCTCCAATAGCGTAAATAATCGTCATTTTCCCCTTTCCGCCCGCTCCATCATCTCCCATGCTCATGATCATCTGTACTCCGCCGATGATGGTGAAGAGCACCGCTCCTCCTCCGGCAAATCCCACAAGAAGCGAACCGATCAGCGGAATGAAAGGAATAATCATATTCACCGGTGGGCATCCTCCGGGAACACCCACACATGGATCCTGGAGTGGCGGATCGGCATAGGCCGTTGTGACCACCAGGTGCATCAGCCAGTCAAGGACGGTGGCGAGCATCATTTGTAGAACATGGAATTAAGCAACCGAAGAATCGTTCCGGCAAAGAGCAGAATGACCATCCCAATGATCGACCACTTCATATGTTCGATCCCCTTGGAACGCTGCCCGCTATCCGCACCTGAAAGCATAATCATGAATCCGCCCAGGAGTACCCAGAGCACACACAATCCCATGGCCACTCTAATCAACCAAGTTCCAGCATCGTTGAAATACGTCAGAAAAGTCCCAAATCCGCTAGAGACAGAGATATTGGTCTGACTCCCCAGTGGCGCCAGAAGATTGATTCCATCCTGTGTTTGCGGAAGAGGAGCCGCAAGAATAACTGCAGGAACAGACATCAGCACGAGTGCCAGCAATGTGGAACCGAGGATCGATTTCCATGAAGACATCAAATGATTATAGCACAATTCGTATTAATTCGCGAGACCCACAAAGCCCATGGAAATGACCTGCCCGCTTGCACTCCTGCTCCTGCATCCGTAGGATTTCACCCACGCGGATGTAGCTCAGTTGGCTAGAGCGTCGCCTTGCCAAGGCGAAGGTCGCGGGTTCGAACCCCGTCATCCGCTCCATTAACACTTTCTTAATAATTCCCCCGATTGTTTTCAGAGTGTATCGAAATATTATAAGACAGGGGTGAGAAGTTTATCCCGAGCGAGAAGTGAAACGACGAGCCGAGGGAAACCCCGTCATCCGCTCCACAGTTGAATTCGAGCTGAGCGCGAGTCCGCCGCAGGCGGACGAAGCGCGAAGCCGAAGATACTGTGTCCCGCACCCAAGCGAAGCGCGTGGTGCGGGGCATCCGTCCCTACAGTTTCCCAAGGCGCTCCTGCAATGCTCGCGCCTGATTCAAGAAAGATTCGTCCTTATTATCTTTGAAATACGAACTTGAAAAATCCAAAGCGCATTTCACCGATTGGCGCACTGCCGGAAGATCCGGAGACGCTTGCGCAAGACCTGCCTCTGCATCTGCGATGTAGTGCTGACAGAGCAGCATTTGCAAATTCCTGTTCAGCGCATCAACAGAAGGATCTGTCAGACCGTAGGCCATCAACTCCCCGATACCGGCCGCATGTCGCTTGATATCCTCCAAGCTTTTTGCGGGAGAATCCAAAAATTCCAGTGCGTCCGCAATGCACTTCCGGTCACTCTCATCTGCGATCGACTCACCCGCCAGAAGCGCTTGGATAGCGGCAGAAAATTCTGCTGTTTGCGGTTGTGGAGGCGCATCCGCCTTTGGCAGTACCGATGGATCTTCTGCAGGGTGAAGTGTACTCATAAGATTATTATATAACTATTCTAGATAATTAGCAATAGAACCGGAATTAGAAAGCATAAGCGGAATAATGAGGAGATGGGCGATGGTTAAGCGTGGACCGAGAAATGGCTTTCTGCGTGAAACCATTATAAAATATACTTAAGACTAACTTCAATCCATGAGCGAAACACACAAAGAAAGTGCTCCCCAAAAGGTTCCGCCCCCCAAAGAAGGACAAATTGATGAAAAAATGATCTCCGAACCCCAAGGGGAATCCTCACCTGAGGAGAAATCGAGATTCTTCTCCAAGCAGCAACTACTTGAGAAGCTGAGAGAAGCCAATGAACCTTTTGAAACGAAAGTGTCTCCGGAATTGGTCACGTACCTTGAATCCTGCATTTCGAAGTTCACGGAGCGGGGGTTCCTCCTCTTCGCCAAAAATGGTGTTGTCTGCAAGGCAGTGGAATCGACTGCCTGGTGTAATCCCAAATCCATCAGCTTTACGATTCGACGTACCTCCGAAGTTCTTCAGGCCATGGAGGCGGAGGGGTACGACTATGTGGGAACCTATCACCATCACCCGGAATCGGATGAAGAAATTGAGCATCGTCAACAGCCCGGATCGGGATATCCCTACCCTAATTACGATCCGGTCCATCTCAGCACGGGAGATATAGGAATATTCAATAAACTTGCGGTATGGCAGGACGGCAACGGTTGGAAAAAGCCGAAGTCAGACGAGAAGTATTTGTTCATCGGCCACAAGTCAGAGAAGCGAGGATACCGCCTCAGGTGTTATACCGTTCTCTCCGAATTACCGGAGGGTCATCCGTGGAAAACTCATGCTGCAGACCTGAGGAAATTCGGATTTAACCTTCGGCATTATCGGGATATCGATGGCATCCTGGATCATCCTGTTGAGCACGCTCAGGGAACGGCAGACAATGATCCTACGGCAAGCCAAATACTGGAGAAACACGACGTAGCGGAGAGAATATTCGAACGAGATTTCCAGAATGAGATCTTCGGGAGCGGTCGCATCCGCGTCTTCACGGAATCCGGAGAACTGACGATGGTCGAGCTGTACTTCGCCGATGGCAAAACGATGAAGAGATATGGTTTTAATGACGGAGAGCTCGATAGGATCATTATTTATGGCGACAACCGTCGATCAAAAACACAGCAGCAACGCATCCCCCTCGATGATGACAAAACAAAAGCGGAGGAATGGAATAAACTCAATAATTCTTTCGGCACGATGTTCAAGGATCTTAAAGGCAAATAGCCATATTCATGGCTATCAAGCTCTGGAGCTTATGAGGAACTGATCTCGATCCGTTCTTTGGAGCAATCTACGATCAGCCAGGACACCTGTTCAATATCGGAAGTTTTCTGAACTCCGATAACCGGGTATACACTCCCTCCATGCCAAAGAAGGTCACTGCAGAGACGCCGCATATTGCCGAAGCTGTCGAGCGCAACATCCGGGCGCTCGTGGAGATTCAACGTCAGCTCCATGCGAGAAAGACAAGGCAGAATCGCATTGCCGATCTGATCACGGGATTCGTAGGCAACTTGTACTTTGTATACTTCCACGCGCTTTGGTTCTCGATTTGGATGCTCTGGAATACGGGTTTACTCGGCGTGCGACCGATCGATCCGTTTCCGTTCGGGCTCCTCACGATGGTCGTCTCTCTGGAGGCGATCTTCCTCTCGACATTCGTTCTCGTGAGTCAGAATCGACTGACAGAAATAAGTGATAAGCGCGCCGACCTGGATCTGCAGATCAACCTCCTTGCGGAGTACGAGATTACGAAGATCCTCCGTCTTACCGATGCCATTGCCGATCACCTCGGTCTCATCGAGGGGGGTGACCCGGAGCTCGATCAGCTGAAGCGGGAAGTGTCTCCGGTGCGCGTGTTGCAAGAGATGGAACGGACACACGTCGGGAAGTAGGACGTGCGTGCGAAATCCCGGGTAGCTCCGAGCGACAGCGAGGAACGAAGCCGGATGGAGCGGGATACGAGAATCGAACTCGCGTCTCAAGCTTGGGAAGCTTGCATACTACCACTGTACTAATCCCGCTGAAGGACAAAGCAACGATACACAAAAAATGAGGAGCGATCCACACAAGGGAAGGGATATACTGCAAGTATCATGCGATTGCTGAGCCGCACCAAGTACCATTCCCTGTGGAAAGATCGCCGTTTCCTCCTCTCTGTCCTGGTGGGCCTACTCATCTTGGGCGCCGGACTGGAGTGCTCGGAGCTGGCCCGCCACCACCTGCAAAACACCCTGCGCAGTCAGTGGGAACCCGATCTCCTATTGGATTTTCTGCCGGTCATGGAGCTTAAATTTTTTCTGGCGTGGGGACTGGAGTTGCTCTTGGCATTTCTGGCAGTCGTTATCTTTGTCTATCCGGAGTACCTCCCCTTCTCCCTCAAGACCATTGGGCTTCTGTACCTCATCCGCTCGTTCTTCATTATCTTAACTCCGCTCGGAGCACGCCCGGACAAAGTGGTCGCCCCCGTGGAAGAACTCTTCTACAACCTGGCATACGGCAGCAATGAGTTCTTCTTCTCCGGCCACGTATCGTTCCCGTTCATGTTGGCACTTATCTTCTGGCATAAGCCCCTCATCCGTTACGTCCTTCTGCTCTTCACAGTGCTCTTTGCCGCCGCCGTCCTTCTGGCGCATACGCACTATTCCATCGATGTCTTTGCGGTCTTCTTTATGGCACCCACGATCTTTGGAATCAGCCGCGTTCTCTTTCATCGCGATGTGCTCTACACCAAAGAAACCTACACCACCAAAGAGACGCGACACATCCCGCCGATCCTATGAAGATCAGTGCGATCATTCCGGCGCACAATGAGGAGAAATACCTGGGTGCATGCCTGGAGAGCCTGCTCACGCACCGACCGCCCAATTTGAGCGAGATCATTGTGGTGGACAACGCCAGCACGGACTCCACGGCCAAACTGGCTGCGCAGTTCCACGGCGTGACCGTGATCAGCGAGCCGCGCAAAGGACCTTCGCACGCGCGCCAACGCGGCCTTCAAGTTGCCCAGGGAACGCATCTGGCCTTTCTGGATGCGGATACGCGCGTCCATGGAGAGTGGTTTGGGCACATCCTAAGGAAGTTCGATGCGCACCCCGGCCTGGTGGCCTTAAGCGGACCCTACGACTACGACGATCTGCCGCCGTGGCAACGCAGGCTGGTCCGCACATACTGGAGAGCGCTCGCCGCTCCGGCGGCCAAACTCACGGGGTACGTGATCGTGGGGGGGAACTTTGTGGTGCGGCGCGATGCCTTGGAACGCATTGGCGGATTCGATACCTCCATCGCCTTCTACGGCGATGACACCAATATCGCACGTCGTCTTCACGCTATTGGCATGGTGCACTTCGATCACAAGTTCTTTGCCTACTCCTCCGGACGCAGAATCACCGAGGAGGGACTCTTCAGAACTGCGGGAACCTACATGAAGAACTACCTTTCTGAGGTATTCTGGAAGAAGCCCTTCACCAAAACGTACACCGATGTGCGCTAACCTTCTCCGATCATGATCACTGCTTCTCCTCTGGCTCTCCTGACTGCCTACCGCTACTGGATCCTCTTCCCATTGGCATTCATCGAGGGACCCGTCATCTCGCTCATTGCCGGCCTGTTTGTGGCGCAGGGAACATTGAGCCCACTCCCGACATACGCAATCCTCTGCCTGGGCGATATCATTCCCGATATGCTCTACTTCGGGATCGGAAGACTCAGTCATTCCGTCCGCTTCCTTTCATACTTCGTCCGTCGCTTCGGCTTTTCGGGCGAGCGACTGATCGCCGTAGAGCACTTGTGGCAGCGCCACACATTCAAATCCGTGCTCATCGCCAAGTGGGCCTATGGCTTGAGTACGCCACTCCTGATGACAGCCGGTCTGGCGCGTCTCTCCACCAAGAAATTCATCCTCCACATCATCCCCATCGTCCTCACGCAGTATGCAATCCTGCTAGTCGTGGGGTACTACTTCGGCTCCTCCTACCAGGTGATCAACACCTACATCCAAGATGCGGGATGGTTCATCGCCATTGCCGTGGTGATCTTCATCATTCTGTACTTCTATGCTTCTCGCTACGCAAAGCGTCTCTTCTTCCGCAACATCCAGTAACCATGCGCATCGCCTACTTCTCCGATTTCTCCTGGGCCCAGGTCACCGGCATCGGCGATGCCCTGCACACGTTGATGCAGCAGTTGAATGCGCGCGGACATTCCACCTGCTTTTTTGCACCCTCTGAGCCCGGCCACAGGGATAATGCCGAACCGCTCGCGCATGTCTCCCTCTCGAGTATCGGTTTGCCGTGGGCGCCCATCTACCGCTTCACCTCGCCCTTCGGCATACCGAAGGGACTGAAGGACTTCCGTCCGGATATCATTCACACCAACACCTACGGCACCGTCGGCTTCCAGGCAGTACACGCCGCACGCTCGCTCTCTGTTCCGCTCGTCGGCACCGAGCACACCATGCCCGCAGAATACGCACGCTACATTCTGAATGTCTCGTGGATGAAAACAGCCATGCGAAAGTTCGCCGCCCACTACTACCAGAAGTGCGACCTCATCACCGCACCATCGCAAATGGTAATTCGAGAACTGGTCGAAGACGGTGTAACCAAACCAATGCACGTTGTTTCCAATCCCCTGGAGTTGAGCCTTTTTAGACCACTGCCCGATCGCGATAGACTCAAGGCGGAATATGGCATTACCAAACCGGCGATCCTCTGTTTCGGTCGCCTTGCCAAGGAGAAGAATATCGAAGAGCTCTTGGATGCGTTTGCGCTCTTAAAGCAGAACGGCACGGATGCGCAACTCGTGATGGTCGGGTCAGGCCCCGCAGAAGCCGAACTTCGCAACAAGGCACACATGCTCGGCATCGATCGGGATATCCGCTTCCTTGGAATGCTGCGCGGAGAGACGTTGGTTGAAGCGATCAATGCCACGGACGTGTACGCCATCGTAAGCCGATCAGAGACACAATCCATGACGATGATGCAGGCCATGAGTTGCGGGCTGCCCGTGATCGCCGTAAACCACGGAGCGCTGCCTGAGTACATCGTGCATGGAGAGAACGGCTTCCTGGCGGAAGGCGGAAATGTGAAAGCGATAGCCACACATCTGGCAGAACTCCTCACGGACCCCGCCAAGCGTGCGGCATTCGGTGCGAGCGGCCGCGCGGTAGCCGCGCAGCTTGCACCGGAACATATTGCGGAAGTATTGGAACAGCTCTATGAATCAGTATTGAAAAAATGATTTCCCGAAGTCGGGCTTTGCCCGACTGCAGGGATACCGCAAAAGGAAACGAAGGCCCATGGAAGGAAAACCGTAGGTTTGTCTCTCATGAATAAATGGTGCGCCCGGCGGGAGTTGAACCCACGACCTTCAGCTTCGGAGGCTGACGCTCTATCCAATTGAGCTACGGGCGCATGCCATCATCTTACGAAGGCAGGCCGAAGAACGCCACTGCATTCGCCGTGGTAACACGATCCGCCTCTTCCAGAGAAACATCCTTAAGATTGGCAATAAGGCGTGCAACTTCCCACACAAAAGCTGGCTCATTACGCTTGCCGCGATGCGGAACCGGAGCCAAGTACGGCGCATCCGTCTCCACCATGATCTGCGACATCGGGCACTGCCGGATGACTTGCCGTATCGTATCCGCTTGAGGATAGGTGGCGATCCCCGTAAAGGAGAGACGCATCCCCTCCGTCACTAGATCCGCCACATCCTTCCATGCCTCCGTGCAGCAGTGCAGCACCACTTTCGTAAGATCCATCTTTTCAAGTGCCTTGCGCACATCTGCGATCGCATTGCGACAGTGCACAACGGCAGGCAGGTGAAAATCTTGCGCCAACTGCAACTGAGCATCGAACACCGCCCTCTGCACCTCCCGCGGGGAGAAATCGTAATGGTAATCGAGTCCGATTTCTCCAACCGCTCGAACCTTGGAAGATGCCTGCGCCAGAGAGGCCAGAAGCGCACGGTCCCCCTCCTCCCAATCCTTGGCATGGTGCGGGTGCACTCCTACCGTACAAAATATTTGTTCGTATTTCTTGGCTAGATCAAGGCAGGATCGGCTCTCAGGAATAGAATCTGCTATGCAGAGCATCTTCTGCACTCCTGCCTCCCCTGCTCTGCGAATAACCGCAGCAAGATCCTGCTCAAACTTCCGATCAGCCAAATGACAATGCGTATCAATCACCCTCTCACTCTAACGATGAAGCGGAACCAAAGAAACCACACAAAAAGGGCCGAATCCTCGGCCCCTTCTTCTCCATGCGAAACGAATTACCTTCTCATGGATTCAAAGATCACCCAGATGGCACCCAAACCAACCAAGATATAAACAATTGCCTCTGCAGCCGGCATGGAACCCACAATCATGCGGACGACATTGAGGTCCCGATTGAGGAATACACCGACGCCGATAAGCCCCCAGTTGAGAGCACCGACGATGGTGAGCACGCCCGCAGCCAGGCCCATAAATGATTTGCCGAACATAGGAGAGTGGAGGAAAGAAGTAGATTGCCCTCCACTCTAGCAAAAATTTCGCAGAGAAAATGTACCAGGACACAAGTTTACCTACTCCGTCATCTTCATTCGTCCACTTTCGTAGGTCCAGTCGAAATGGGCCCGATGGCGCTCACCACCTGCTGTGTGGCCTGTGCGATCACCTGTGCTGCAAAATCATTGCCACCATTTTTGAGGGCCGTTGTGTCAGCTTTAGCCAATGTATCAATAGGAATGCCAGAAGAAGCTTCTGCACTATCCGGTCCAGTTCTCATGGAAAATGGGGGAAGAAGAGGAAATTTGTACCCCTTCGTGGCATTATGCAATATCAATCATTCAATTTTTACTCCATGTTCTCTACACTGTATTCGCGCTCTTTGGGTCAGTAGCTCAGTTGGTAGAGCAGTGCCCTTTTAAGGCATTGGCCGTGGGTTCAAATCCCACCTGACCCACCATTCGTATCCTGCTCCTTATGGCAAGCCGCCAGTACTCTCTCTAATTCAGTGCAATGACTGCATCCTCACTCTATTTGCCGCTCATCTTCATATTCATTCTTTGTTTGGCGATCGTCACCGCGCTCTTTGAAATTCAAATCGAAGGCAAGAACGGCTGGGCAAGGGCATTGCCCACATGGAGATACGCCCCGCCGTGGTATCGCAAACTCAGCAACGGCAAAGAGCTCACGGGGTATCACCTGTATCTGGCGATGATGCAACTTCTCTTACTTCACTTTCCTTTCATTTTTTCTGCGCAGTGGAACGTGGCAACGGAATGTTTGCTGCTCTCGTTCTTCTTCCTCTTTGTTCCGTTCTGGGATTTTCTCTGGTTTGTCTTGAATCCCGCATTCGGATGGAAGAAGTTTGCTCCAAAAAATATTTGGTGGTTCACAAAGTGGATAGGACCTTTCCCCATGGATTACTACTTCTGCCTTTTTATAAGTGCTGCACTTGCCATCATCTCCCAAGCGCTCCGACAGACAATGGACATTCAGACTCTCCTCCTTATCCTTTTGTCGTGGGTGCAAAGTGTCGTATTGATTCTCTGCCTTCCGACGTTGCTCATCGTCATAGGGAGTGTGCGAATGAAACAGAAGAGATCAGCTGCTTGAGTAGACCTAAGAGCATGTACAATCTTCTCAATGAAGGTCGCCATTGTTCACGAACTGTTAACCATGAAGGGCGGTGCCGAGAAAGTCGCAAAGATCTTTGCGGACATGTTCCCCGCGGCTCCGATCTTCACGCTGCTGTATGACGAAAAGAAGCTCGGAGACTGGTTTCCCAAGAAACGCGTGTGCACGAGTGCACTCCAACGAACAGCGCAGAGTCTGCGCTCGTATAATCATCATCTCTACCTCAAGCACTTCCCTGCAGCAGTGGAGGCCTGGGATTTCTCCCCATTCGATCTGGTGATCTCGAGCTCCTCCGCCTTCGCCCACGGCATCATCACCAACGGCAAGCCCAAGCATCTCTGCTACGTCCACTCCCCCGCTCGCTACCTGTGGGATCGTACGCACGATGTCATCGAACGCGCGGGTCACGGCCTCTTGGGCCCGCTCAAGCGGTGGCACCTTGAGCGCACCTTTCATCCGCTGCGCGTCTGGGATGCCGAGTCGGCCGATCGGCCGGATACACTCATTGCAGCATCCAAAGAAGTTCAGCGCCGTATTGAGCTCTACTGGAGGAGAAAAAGTGACATAATCTATCCGCCCGTGGATGATTTTTGGTTTGCTCCCTCATCTCCTGTGGGCGCCATGGAACATCCGCACTACGCGCTCGTCGTTTCCACATTGGTTCCATACAAGCGCATCGATCTCGCCATCACGGCATGTGAAAAGGCAGGCATCTACCTAAAGATCGTCGGAGAAGGTCCGTCCATGGCGAGCCTGAAGAAACTGGCAGGCAAGAACGTGGAGTTCTACGGGTACCGCGCGAATGACGAACTCAGGGATCTCTATCGCAGTGCTCAAGTGACCATCGTCCCGGGCGAGGAAGACTTTAACCTGGTCGCATTGGAATCCATGGCCTGCGGCTCGCCGGTACTGGCCTACCGCGCGGGCGGTCCGCTGGAGACGATCATAGAGGGAAAGACAGGAGCGTTCTTCGATGAACCAACGGCGGATTCACTGGCGAATGCACTCGCAAAGTTCAAGCGGAAAGATTTTGATGCTTCAACCTGCCACACACAGGCGGAGAAATTCTCACGGGTAAGATTCGAGTCGCAAATCCAGAGCGCCATTCAGAATGTGATGTGTTCCGAATCCTAAATTACACAAACAGCCCCTTCTGCACACTCTCGGGCACTGCAAGTCCGAGCAGACTGTACGCATGCGGCGTCACGATCCGCCCCTTGGGCGTGCGCTGCAGGTAGCCCTGCTGCAGCAAGTACGGCTCGTAGACGTCTTCGAGCGTTTCTTCCTCTTCCGCAGTGGCTGCGGCAAGCGTACTCAAGCCCACCGGCCCACCGCCGAATTTCTGAATGATGGATTGCAGAATCAATCGATCGGTCCGGTCGAGTCCGCGATCATCAATCCCCAACGCTTCCAACGTGGTGCGCACGCGATCCAGGGAAATCCGCGCCTCGCCACCCACCTGCGCAAAGTCGCGGATGGCGCGCACCAGACGATTGCCGATACGTGGAGTGGCGCGGCTGCTCACACCGATCAAGTCGGCAGCGCCGTCCTCCAGAGGAACACCCAGAATACGTGAGGAACGCAGTACGATCTGTTCCATCTCCGCCGGCGTATAGAAAGAGAGCTTAAAGTTGTGAATAAAGCGATCGCGCAAGGGAGCACTCATCGATCCGATCTTGGTGGTGGCTCCCACCAGAGTAAATGGCTTGAGGGAGAGACGCATGGAGCGAGCCGAGGGCCCTTTGCCGATCACCAGATCCAGGCAGTAATCCTCCATGGCGCTGTAAAGCACTTCCTCGATCACCGGACGCAGACGATGGATCTCATCGATAAAGAGGACGTCGCGCTCCTGCAAGTTGGTGAGCATGGAGGCTAAGTCCCCCGGCTTCTCGATAGCCGGTCCGCTCGTCACCTTGAGCTGAGAACCCATTTCATGCGCCATGATGTGCGCGAGCGTGGTCTTGCCCAAGCCCGGAGGCCCATGCAGGATCGTATGACCCAAAGGTTCGCTGCGCGTGCGCGCCGCCGCCATGTGCACCAATAGATGACCTTTGATATCGCTCTGCCCCACATACTCCGCAATGGTCTTAGGTCTAAGCGTCTGTTCAAAGACATCGCCCTCCCGCGCCGTCACCGACGGTTCGACGGTGGATTGTTGCCGGGTGCGGCGAGCAAGGGTCATCGGGAGAGAGGATAGCACAGATGCCTGCCTCACCCCCTTCCCCCCTCTCCCTTACCACTCCGCTTGCCCCAGGAGAGGGGGAATTTGGCCAAACAAAGAAGATGCTCCCCCTCTCCGCAAAGGAATCGTTGCAGGTACGGAGAGGGGGTTGGGGGGTGAGGCAGATTCACCGCACTATGCGCTACACTATATTTACGTGTCGCGTTCATCACTCCTCCTCACCGGTCTTCTGCTTGCAGCCATGATGGGACTTGGTGCTGCCGATGCACTGCTTGTGGAAGGTATTCCTGCTACAGACCGCACCCACGGAGGGGTACTCTCGGCATCTTCGGCTTCATCCGCTTTTTCCTCAGCATCCTTCCAGATCGAACCCTTCGACCCAAATCAGGACAGGGACCTGCTCATGGGAAATAGCATCTCCTCTGTTTCTTTCTCATTCTCCTCCCTTGCCCCCATCGTCGCCCAGTCACCGCCTACCACCCCCACCATTCCTTCTCCCGCCCCCGCAGGTGCCGTGAAGAAGCGTGGTGATATCAATGTGCTCCAGACGGTTACTGATTTAGGATTCACAACGCAAGATACGCGAGAAGAGGCCCTGCTCTCAGCAGTCATTCAAGGCGAAGGAGCCATAACCAAAAAAACTGTGCTCTTTAAAGGAGACCGCGCAGGCCTCTTAGTTTGGGTTGAAACGCCCAACGTCAAACAAATCTTCTTGGTGCTTAAGGAATCTCTTCATTCTCTCTTTTCCGCCGAGGTACGCGACCTTCTGGATGAAAATCAGAGTCCTCCGGGCAAGGCCCCTCGCAATTTCCTCACCTTCCTCGACCCGGGCATCAGCGAGGAGCGCATTGTCTTCGTGCGAGTGCGGGAACGGCTTTACGAGTTCCGCATCGCCCCCAGTAAAGCGGATGTGATGTATAAGTTGATAGAGACGTTAACGGAGTAAAGATTAGGGGACTAGGACAAAAGTGAGTTGGTAAAAGATGTAGAGTTTGGCTTCTACTTCTTCTTTTCCGTTCATTATGTCTGCAAGAAGAATCTTTTGCCGCTTCTGCGGTGCGTCCGGTGCCCATCGTTTC
>Ga0247841_10002020_pt1 | contig 42301 bp, 17 predicted proteins | sample LaCruzMarch2015__2_FD_192410 | JGI IMG/M metagenome (GOLD analysis project Ga0247841, IMG submission 192410) | Freshwater microbial communities from meromictic Lake La Cruz, Castile-La Mancha, Spain - LaCruzMarch2015_18m | ecosystem: Environmental > Aquatic > Freshwater > Lake | place: Spain...
TCATTACATTGAATCAAGAAGGCCGGACGAGCAAAAAGACATTCGTCATTCGTCATCGGTCATTGGTCATTCAATCGACGGTTCTTTCGCCTTCGAACTCTACGACACCTTTGGTTTTCCCATCGATCTTACGCAGCTTATGGCCAGGGAGATCGGATGGACCGTTGACATGGATGGATTTGCCAGGGGGCTTGAGGCACAAAAGGCGCGGTCGCGGCAGGATGCCGCCACCGACACCTCCGACTGGGTTATTCTGGTTGAAGATGCCGGATTACCTGAATTTGTCGGGTATGACATGCTGCAGGTGGGTACGCTCCTTACCCGATACCGCAAGGTAACGACCAAAGGGGAGGAACACTACCACCTTGTTCTGGCTCAGACTCCGTTTTATGCCGAATCAGGCGGACAGGCCGGCGACAAGGGATGGCTGATCTCCGGGGAAGAAAAAATCGAAATTATCGACACGGTGAGAGAGAACGAACTGATCATTCAAATTTCCAAATCCCTGCTTTCAAATCCGGCTCTTCGGGTCGTGGCCCATGTGAATATAGAGAAAAGAAGGAGTACCGCCAACAACCATTCGGCGACCCACCTGATGCATTCCGCACTGCGCCAAGTACTTGGCATCCATGTGGAACAAAAAGGCTCCCTGGTGGACGACACGCGCCTACGCTTCGACTTTACCCATTTCTCAAGGATGAGCAAGGAAGAAATTGCCCGGGTTGAAGCAATTGTCAATGCAAAGATCCGCGAGAATATTGTTTTGAACGAAATGAGGGCTGTTCCCATTGCAGAGGCAAAGTCGATGGGGGCCACGGCCCTCTTTGGAGAAAAATACGGAGAATTTGTTCGTGTAATTTCCTTTGATCCGGCCTTTTCCATTGAACTCTGTGGCGGAACCCATGTTCCTGCAACGGGGCAGATTGGTTTGTTTAAAATTGTCTCTGAGGGCGCCATTGCAGCCGGCATCCGGCGTATTGAAGCCATTACGGCTGAAAAGGCTGAGGAATATTGGAATTCGAGGGAATCGCTCCTCAGCGAAGCGGGCGAATTGCTGAAGAATCCCAAAGATTTGTTGAAAGGGCTGAGGAATTTAATTGAAGAAAATGTTGAGCTAAAGCGGCAGGTTACTGAATTAAGTAAACTGAAGTTACAGCAGTTGAAGGAGGAATTCGCTGCGCAGGTGCAGCATTATAACGGCATCAATTTCCTAACGGCAAAGGTGGATCTGGATGCAGAAACAGTAAAAAACCTGGCCTATGAACTGAGCGCCTCCATCCCCGACCTGTTCCTGGTATTGGCAACTGAAAGTGACGGCAAGGCCACACTCACAGTGATGTTAGCGGAAAATCTTGTGAAGGAGCGCAAGCTCAATGCCGGCAACATCGTGCGGGAGCTGGCCAAAGAGATTCAGGGTGGCGGCGGCGGTCAACCCCACATCGCGACCGCCGGCGGAAAAAATCCGGCCGGAATTCCGGCTGCACTGGACAAGGCACGGGGCTACCTGACGGCATAAATTATAAGAGATCCTTGCAAAAAGCTATCTTTGTGTTACAATTTTAATTGCTTTTTTCACAAGAGATGTTCGTATGAGCCCTTCCGACGTGGTTGCCAGTATTCTGAGATTTGGCGAGGAAAACACAAACCCCGTAACGGTGGCCAAATATTCCAGGTATTTCAGGGGTGAATATGATGCCTTCGGATTAACCCATGATCAGCTTAGCGGAAAGGTTAACGAAATTCTTTTAATACCAGGAATCACCTGGAACTTTATTCAGGAAATCTCGCTTGAGCTTGTAAAATCAACGAAATATGAGTTGCCGGTTATAGCGGTCAAACTGATGCTCCAATATGAAAAATCCTGGACAACCGGGACCTTTAAAACTGTTGAAAAGTGGTTCGGGATAGGCATTTCGAACTGGGCACATACAGATTATATATGTGGAGAAATGATGAATCTTTTTTTCAGCAAGAAGCTGATCGATCTCAGCACGATTGGCTCGTGGCGGTCGGCAGAAAATAAGTTCCAACGAAGGGCTGCCGTAGTTTGCCTTATCAAACCTATGAAACTTTCAACCGATTTCACCCCCTATTTTGAATTCATCACACCGGTGATGCACGATCCTGAACGGGAAGTACACCAGGGTCTTGGCTGGTTCCTCCGTGAAACCTGGAAAAAACAACCGACAACTGCAGAAACATTTTTACTCAAATATAAAGACTCCGCTCCCCGCCTGATCTTTCAGTATGCATGCGAGAAAATGACACCGGAAGGAAAGGCAAAATTCAAGAGGAGTAAATTATAATTCGTCATTCGTAACTCATTATTCTTCATTCACCATGGTTCGCCGCTCCGTGATGATAACTTCGTTTCTACAATAACCAAAATAACTAAACCCAAATTCTCATGAAAAAAAATATCGTTTGCTTTGCATTGTTATTTGCACTTGTTTCCGGCGCGGCCTTTGCCCAGCAGGAAAAATCACTCCGCATCCACCAGGTTGGCATCAAATTCAGCAGCCTGAACTCCTTTGGTCTCCAGTATAAAACGGGCGGTGAAAAAACCCTGCTCAGGCTTTCTGTGCTTTCTTTAAACATGGGGCAGAACGCAATCTGGGGCAAACCGAAGGATTCCCTTGATATCAAGTCTTCTAATTATGGGGCTGGGTTTTTGATTGGCTTTGAAAAAAGGATCCCTGTCAGTGCAAAACTCGATTTTATCTGGGGATTAGAGGCAGGGGTGAGTTATGTTTATCAAAAACAGAAGCAGGCATCAACCGGCAATGATTATGAGTCGAAGGACTGGCGTTTATCTCCAGGCGTGGATGTGATTCTGGGCGTCAACTATACCTTTTCAGACCACCTCGTCCTAGGTGCTGAAATCACCCCGGGTATCTATTATGCTTACGGAAAAACGAAAACCACGATGAATTCGGTTACCTCTGAACGGACAAATTCCACTTTTGGATTCGGTTTTGACAATACCTCCGCAGCGTTGACCCTCGCCTACCGTTTCGGGAAATAGGCGGCTATCAGAACAATTTCTGCAATTCCTTTTTAATCTCTTCCAGGGCCAGGTCGAGGGATGGTTTACCTTTTGACAGAGAAATATCAAAAATTTCCTTAACAAGATCAGAGGAATGCGCCTGGGTTCCTACCTTTGCCGAAGCCTGGTTGATCATCGCGATGGTCTCCTCCTTGGCATTCCTGATCAGTTCCCAGGAATGCTGGGAAACATACAGCTGCTGCGACAGGTTGTATTCAAATTCTTCGCGGATGGTACGGACAAGCAAGGATTGCAATTGCAGCGCGGTAAGATCGCCGCTGTTGAGCCGCATTACGAGGTTGGAGGGTTGTATCCGTTCTAAAAACAGGACAAACCGCTCGTAGGCCTGGAGTCGCAATGGTAAAATGACCCTTTGACCCTCGCTGGTTGCATCAGAAGGAACCGCTTTTCTGGTTTGCCGGAGATAATACCAAAGCAGAAAAAATGCGCCGCCGAAAAGCAGCAGGAACCGGATGATGCCACCGAGAAGGTGGAAAAGAGGAGGATAACCGAAGGGTGGATGCATAGGGAGGATTTTGAAACAAAATTACCATTAATTTTCGGTCACGCGTCACACGTCACGCGTCACGTAGATTTGTTTTCCTTTTTTTTTTGACTTCCACCTTCGTTATCGGTTATTTTTTCTAAATTTGCTCTCTCTTAGTCAAAAACTTCATTATCACTATCTTATGACAATACTCGCTAACAGAATCCAGTATCTGGCCGAAAGTGAAACCCTGGCCATGTCGCGCAAGAGCCGCGAACTCAAAGCTGAAGGTCACGATGTAATCAATCTCAGTTTGGGTGAACCTGATTTTTTCACCCCCGACTACATCAAAAACGCTGCAAAGGCAGGCATCGATCAGAACTTCACCTTTTATTCACCGGTTGCCGGTTATGAGGATCTTCGCAAGGCCATCTGTATTAAACTGAAACGCGACAACAATCTTGATTATGACCCCGGTCAAATTGTCGTGTCAACCGGAGCCAAGCAATCTATTGCCAATGTGATGCTTAGTCTGATCAATCCCGGGGATGAAGTGCTTGTTCCGGCGCCCTACTGGGTCTCCTATAAAGAGATCATCAAAGTGGCTGAAGGTAAATCGGTATTTATCCCGGCTACGATTGAGCATAATTTCAAGATCACCCCGCAGCAATTGGAGGCGGCCATCACCCCAAAAACCAGGTTGCTCATCTACAGTTCTCCCTGCAATCCCACCGGATCGGTCTATACCCGCGAGGAGCTCAAGGGAATTGCTGAAGTGATCTTCAAATATCCTGACATCACCATCATTGCCGATGAGATATACGAACACATTAATTTCGTCGGTAAGCACGAAAGTATCTGCCAGTTTGATTTTATCAAGGACAGGGTTGTTTTGATCAACGGAGTTTCAAAAGGATATGCCATGACTGGCTGGAGAATCGGTTTCATCGCCGCGCCGCTTGCCATCGCGAAGGCCTGTGACAAACTCCAGGGTCAGTTCACTTCGGGAGCCTCCTCCATTGCCCAGCGTGCAGCCCTGACTGCATTGATTACCGAGCCCTCTGCCACACCCGACATGGCGATCATGCAAAAGGCCTTCCGCGAGCGCCGCGACCTTATGTTAAAGCTTCTGGCCGAGATCCCGGGAATTAAACTCAACCACCCCGATGGTGCCTTTTACATCTTCCCCGATATCTCCTGGTATTTTGGCAAATCAGATGGAAACATCACCATTAAAAATGCCAATGACCTTTGCATGTACCTGCTTAACAACGTGTTTGTTGCCCTTGTTCCCGGCGATGCCTTCGGTGATCCGAACTGCCTGCGTTTTTCCTATGCTACCAGCCTTGATAAACTTACCGAAGCTGTGAGTAGGATAAAAGTTGCACTGGGAGAGCTTAAATAATGTGCCTGCATTTGCCCGGGAATGTTAACTTGCGTTAAATTCCGGTTAACTTTTAACGAAATCTAAAAACAATTAAATCAATCGATATGAAAATCAGCAGTAAAGTTGAAAAATGGGTTAAGGAATGGTCAGACCTTTGCCAGCCCGATGACATACATTGGTGTGACGGTTCAGCGGAAGAAAATCAGAAGTTGCTTGACATGATGGTAAAAACAGGCATGGCGGTAAAACTGAATGAGGCGAAACGCCCATCAAGCTACTATTTCCAGAGCGACCCGAGTGATGTGGCGCGCGTTGAAAACCGTACCTTCATCTGTTCTGCAAAGCAGGAAGATGCAGGTCCGACAAACAACTGGATGGCGCCGGCCGAAATGAAAAAGCTTCTGACGGAGGAGTATCGGGGAAGTATGAAGGGCCGCACCATGTACGTGATTCCATTCAGCATGGGTCCGCTTGGGTCAAAAATTGCCCACATCGGCATTCAGCTTACCGACTCCCCTTATGTGGTTGTCAACATGCGCATCATGACCCGCATGGGCAGCGCAGTGCTTGACCTGCTTGGCGAGAACGATTTTGTACCCTGTATTCATTCGGTTGGCGCTCCATTGGCTCCCGGTCAAAAGGATGTGAAATGGCCTTGTGCTCCCATTGAAAAGAAGTACATTTCACATTTCCCCGACACCAATGAAACCTGGTCGTTTGGCAGTGGTTACGGCGGAAATGCCCTGCTTGGCAAGAAATGCTTTGCCTTGCGTATTGCCACCAATATGGCTCGCCGCGAAGGATGGCTTGCCGAGCACATGCTGATCATGGGCATCACCAATCCACAGGGAGTAAAACACTATGTGGCAGCGGCATTTCCAAGCGCATGTGGCAAAACTAACCTGGCCATGCTCATCCCCAACATTCCGGGATGGAAAGTAGAGACTGTCGGCGATGACATTGCGTGGATGAAATTTGGCGAAGATGGCCGGCTTTATGCCATCAACCCGGAGGCCGGATTCTTTGGTGTGGCCCCCTTTACATCCATGGAGACCAATCCCAACGCCATGCTGTCGTGCAAGGCCAACTCCATCTTTACCAATACAGGGATCACCCCTGATGGCGATATCTGGTGGGAAGGGATCGGATCGGATATCCCTGATGGGACCATCACCTGGACCAATGAAGTTTACAACAAAGAAAATGGCAAGCCTGCAGCGCATCCGAATGCACGGTTCACAGCGCCAGCCTACCAGTGTCCGGTGATTGACAAGGACTGGGAAAATCCTAAGGGGGTGCCCATCTCCGCATTTTTATTCGGTGGTCGCCGTCCCGGGACCGTGCCTTTGGTATACCAGGCATTTGACTGGAACCATGGCGTGTTTATGGGATCGATTGTGGGATCGGAGGTAACGGCTGCTGCCATCGGACTAAAAGCCGGTGTGCGGCGTGATCCATTTGCGATGCTTCCGTTCTGCGGGTATCATATGGGTGATTATTTCGGACATTGGGTGAAGATCGGTCAGAATGCACCCGACAAAACCAAACTGCCAAAGATTTTCAATGTCAACTGGTTCAGAAAGGGACCGGATGGCAAATTCCTATGGCCAGGTTATGGAGACAACATCCGCGTACTGAAATGGATCTTTGAACGCGTTGAAGGAACGGCGAAAGCTGTTGAGACAGCCATCGGAATTTTACCAGAACAGGGATCGATTGACATCAGCGGTCTCACCGGCGTGGCTGATAAGATGGGTGAGATCCTCAAGGTGGACAAGAAAGAGTGGCTCGACGAATGTGACCTGATCGCCGAACATCAGCAAATATTTGGCGACCGGCTGCCGAAGGAGATGGCGGAACAGTATGAGAAGCTTAAAGCACGGTTAGAGAAGTAGCCTTATCACCTTTTTCATATGCCGGAAAATTTCAAAATATACACCAAGGGCGGAGACATGGGGGAGACCTCCCTGTTAGGGGGAACCCGTGTCTCCAAAAGCCACGAACGTGTGGAGGTTTATGGAAATCTCGATGAGCTTAACTCATATATCGGATTAATCAGAGATCAGGATATCAACATCCGTTATAAAGAGGTTTTGATCATCGTGCAGGAAAAACTTTTTGTGGCTGAAGCCCTGATAGCGCGTGATCCTTCCAGTCAAACGCGGGAATTGCCTTCATTGGCCGACGAGGACATTACCCTGTTGGAGCAGGAGATTGATGCCATGAATGAGGAGCTTCCACCTCTGAATCATTTCATCCTTCCCGGAGGACACACTACCGTATCATTCTGTCACATAGCCCGTACCGTTTGCCGCCGGGCCGAGCGCTCCCTGATCAGATTAAATAAAGCGCACCCTGTGGGAGATATAATAATTCGGTTTTTGAATCGTTTGTCCGATTATCTGTTTGTCTTGGCCAGAAAAACCGGCCAAGACCTTGGGGCAATTGAATCGCCCTGGATCACAAAAAAATAACTCTTGACTTTCTGATTTTTTTTTTTATACTTTTGCAAAAAATCTCAAAAGAACGAATCAATGTATTGGACACTCGAATTGGCCTCAAAACTTGAAGATGCTCCCTGGCCTGCCACCAAGGAGGAACTGGTCGATTGGGCAATCCGATCAGGCGCGCCCCAGGAAGTAATTGAAAATTTAAGAGAGATCGAAGACGAAGGGGAATCCTACGAACGTATCGAAGATATCTGGCCTGACTACCCTACCAAGGATGATTTCTTCTTTCATGAAGACGAATATTGACGAGTGACAAGTGACAAGTGACAAGTGACGAATTATAAAATTATTCGTTGTTTCTTGTAAATAAGGTAAAATTCACACTTCCATAGTTTCGATGCTGGAAAAATAGCGGGTGCTGCTCAAAGCGGTATCGCACCGAATGTTCCAGGATAAACATGCCGTTCGCCGCAAGCAATTTTGAATCAAAGATCAAATCAGGAATCGACTCAATCCCTTCCAGATCATACGGAGGATCGGCAAAAATCAGGTCATACTCCCTCCACATCCGTTTGATAAAAACAAAACTGTTTGATTTTACCGGCTGAATATTTTGAGCGCCAAAACTTTCGGCTGTTTTTTTTATAAAGCTGATGCATTGATGATTTGAATCAACGGCAGTCACTTCGATGGCTCCGCGTGAAAGGAATTCAAAAGCCATGCTGCCTGTCCCTGTGAAGAGATCCAGCACCCTGAGCGTTTCAAAATCAACCATGTTGCCCAGCACATTGAACAACCCCTCCTTGGCAAAATCGGTGGTAGGCCTCACAGGCAGATTTGCCGGTGGTTGCAGGCGACGGCCCCTGTATATTCCGCTTACAATCCGCATGAATAAAAATTCAGAAGTGGGTAATATGACTGTGGTTGCATCTGGTTCAAAATGTAACTGTACTTAAAAGCCTCATTGCGCCGTCCAAATTCAACGTGGCGAACATACTTGGCTAACAATTCACATAAACCGGATCCCTTTTCAACATTTCCTAATAAAACCAGAGGAATGTGTTCGGGGTTTAAATTCAGCTGCTCTAACACGAAGATCAGATAATAGGCCACATCCTCAGCATTCTGAAACGGGAATGTATTGAAATAGCTCATCTGGCGTCCGTCGAAGATCATCAGGTCAAACAACTTTTCACGTACATGGACGAACGCCTTGTTGGCATTGATCCGGTTTTTATAGTTGATCCATATACTTTCAATGAGAATACTTGAGAAATGGACAATCTTGATATTTGGATAATGGCCTCTCATGGCATTCAGAACGGATACCGGAATGGCAAATACCTGGTGGGAATCCAACGGCATCAAATGATCGGAGAAGGTCTGCTCCTCCTCGATCTTCGGGAAGCTTAGCTTCAAATAACTATCCCTGGCCGTTGCATCAAACAATTGCGCCGGGATCAGGGTGCATTTTCTTCCCTCGTATCCAATCTTAACCGATTTAAAGGGGTTCTTAAGCCAGGGCATGGCATTCATGATATTTTTCAGAAAATCATCAAAGGGCAACTTCGCGCCTGGCATGGTATGCTGTGGATTTGCATCATGCCTGATCATATGTTGAACCCCAAGATATTTATTCCGCTTAAAATCAAGAATGCAATAGGAAAAACCGGCCTCGCTGAAAAGAATGGCCAATCCGTAATTCCGGGTATCCTGGAGATTAAATGTCTCATCCAGCTTATTATTGACAACCGTAAACAGATCAGCCATAGTCGATTTCTAAACGAGCAGCAGCACCCCGATCGTGCATGCAATGATAAGAAGAAAACCCGAGATCAGGTAGATCCGTGCGGCCTTCCCTGCAAAAAAGCATCCGTAGACCATTTTCAAAGCGTTGTTGCTGATGATGGCCTGAAATGTGGCCAGGGCCATCGCATCCATGGTCACTGCGAATTTCCCCTGGAACAAATTGATCAAAAAGGGATCAATGTCGGTAAGACCGACGATGTAGGAAAGGATGTTTAAACCGGGGGTGCCGAATTGCTGGAGAACCTGGTAGGTAATGAAGGTGAAGGCGACATAGAGTGAAGTGAAAATCAGGGCCACTTTAAACTCCAGTGGGTTTTTATCAACCTGGAGTTCATCATCATGGGTGCTGACAATACGGTTTTTATAAAACAAAATAATCAATCCGATGGCCAGGCTGATGCCGAACATGCCCAGGAAATATGGCCAGACACGATCGAACAGCTGTACACTGAAAATCAGGATCAGGATGAGAATCCGCAGGTACATCATGGCTGTTGCAAAAATAATTCCCGACATATACTGACTGAGCTGCTGCGGCTCCTTTTTGCTCTTTTTTGCCAGGATGATGGTAGTGGCTGTACTTGAATAAAGACCGCCAAGTACGCCGGAAAGGATGATGCTCGATTTGGGAAAAATGAATTTCTTTAACAGGTAGCTTACGTAAGATATGGATGAAATCACCACAATGGCCAGCCAGATTTTATAGGGAGTCAGGCTCAACCCCTTCACAATGGGGCCATCGGGGAGGATGGGCAGGATGACGCCGGCGATGATAAGAAATTTTGCAAGTGTTATGAATTCATAACGGTCGATTTTTTGTGAAAAGGAGATAAATGACTCCTTCAACTCTGTGAAAATCAGGACCGTGACCACGATCAGCAGAACCAGCCAGGATGGCTGTGTAATGATCAGCGGACCAATACAATAGGTTATCAATGCCACGAAAATGGTGGTGGCTCCATAGTCTTTTAAATCACGGATATGAAAATAATAGGAGATGCCCATGACCATGGCCAGGATCAGTCCGCCCCCCGCAAACATCAAACCCTGCGTCGGATCAATCAGGGAGAGGATATATCCCAGGATCCCGATGAAGGTAAAGGTTCGGTCAGTACCAAAAGTATGGTCAGTTTCATGCGCCTGGCTGTGCAGCCTGCGTTGCGACAACCCGATCAGCAGCGAAAACAGCGTGACCAGCACGAAGTTGATCAGCGTTTTTGGGATGGTTCCGATGAGCTCCATATGATATACGATTTACGATATACGATATACGATTTTTTCCGTCACGCGTTCCGGGTAGAGCGGTTAGTTGCCTCCCCGCTCCCCCACAGACCCGGACGAGCGGATTTCCCGCATCCGGTTCCTCAGGTTAAGGTATCGCTGCATAGACCGAGTGATAGATTTTTGGTTTGATTAAAATAAAGGCCTCTAAGGTAAGCTTATTGTAACGATCCCAGGTAAAACCATGGTTCGAACGCCTGGAAAGCCATTTAAACCAAAGACGAGTAACAGCCAGATAATATAATTCCAGACTGCGTATGTTACCCGTAACACCAAAGTACTGATAGTGTCCCCGGAGTTTTACGTTCAGCATTTTCCATTGGAGTGTAAGGAGCTCGTGACGGTTATGTTTACACCAGTCATTGACTCGGCTGATACTTCTTTGCAGCCGGTCTTTGGCGGTTTTTCTCATAACGACCCAGTGGCCCTTTCGTGATTTTCCCCAATAGAACGTGAAGCCCAGAAAGTTGAACGTTTCTCGTTTCTGGTCTCCCTTGTTGTAACCTTCGGGAGGTCTTGAGAAGTAGATCAGCTTGGTTTTGTCCGGATGTAGCTTGAGTCCAAATCTGCCAAAACGTTTGGGTAGAACCCTGAAGACCTTTTCTGCATCTTCTCTCGTCTCAAAGCCCAGTACGCAATCATCGGCAAAGCGGACAATGGTTGCCTTGCCATTCAGCAGTGGTATGATCTCTTTGGAAAACCATGTATCAAGTACTTCATGCAGGTAGATGTTGCTTAGCAAGGGTGAGATCACCCCGCCCTGCGGACTACCTTCATCTTTGTAACTGACTGCTCCCTCTTCGAGCACTCCTGCTTTTAACCATTTGCCTATTAATTTTGTAATCACCCCGTCCTGCACCCTCTGCTTTAGAAATTCTCTCATAAACGTGTGGTCGATCGTATCGAAAAATTTTCGAATGTCTACATCGATCACCCAGCTTATGTTCTGTTGACGGAGCTGCTTCCACAGGTAGTCCACTGCATCGTGAGCCGATCGCTTTTGCCTAAACCCGTAAGAGAAGTTCAGAAAGTCTGTCTCAAATACTGGTTCCAATGCCATCAGCACTGCTCGTTGCAAAATACGGTCTTCTACCGTGGGTATGCCAATGGGGCGTTGTTCGTTCCCATTGCCTTTGGGGATGTATACCCGCTTTACCGGGGGAGCTACATACTTCCCCGATTTTGCCGACTCCAGCAAAGCCTCCAGATTATGCGTAAGATTTTGCTCGTACATCCTTATAGTTTGTCCATCAACCCCGGGACTTGTACCCGGATTCACCCTGTGGCAGGCTTCCATCATCCATTCCAAATCAATGTGATGATGAAGCGATACCAACGCCTTGCCCTTGAACTTCTCAGCAATTTCTGCTATTCGATCCTGTTTCGTTGACACATTCATTTGTTCCTGTGTACAAGTTCGTGTTTCTCAAAATCAATCCCTTAACCCGATACTTCCCTTCCCTAATCACCGGCTCCCTCGGTCAGGTTCGCCGACTTTCATTCGGTACTATGAAAGCACTAAGACTGCCTTTGCTCTTCTCCTTCCCTTCGCTCATCGCTCGGTACGGATACCCCTGACGGTCTCATTGGTTCGCTTATACCATCGGTGAGACGCCTTCGGTATACCTGGGCTTGGGTCGACCAGTTGCCCTATTACTGGTTGGTTATCGTCGGGGAAGCAGGAGGCTCTCCCATGTTCCCGTGAAACCCCCGTTTACATTTGCTCTGTCGCAATACCCCGGATGGACCTTCACACTACCCTTACGTGCTTATGGTTCCGTTCCTGCCCAGGTGGCAGCAGAAACTCCATCAGTAAAACGTCTTACGAGGCCCTTAGCATAGCTTTTGTAATCGCTGTCTACGCTTCATGCAGGCATTTCTACCTACTATGCAAGACTCGCTTCCGGCCGATGGTTGGTCTTTGCCGGATAGGATTGGCTACCTACTGGGTTTCTTCGAACAGTTTCAATGAACAACATTATCCCCTTTTCACGGGCTTTTCATGGCGCAACACCTGTCACGCTTTCATAGGTTGGTATCTCTTTCAAAAAAGCATACGTTTTGTTTCGATGATCAATTTTGCAGGCGTAATGGGTCAATCCATTTGTAACGACCAGGTAATCAACGGCAAGGGTCATGTTGTACATGGCTACCTGGTCGAATACGGCCTGACTGATTTCGACCGATGGGGCTTTGCATTCAACCACAAGGCAGGGTTTTCCATTGGCGCTGTAGGCTAACATATCAAACCGCTTCAGCATGTTGTTGTATTTCAGCGCAGCCTCCACCGCGATGAGGCTGGCCGGAAAGCCAAGCTGAACGATCATATGGTGGAGAAAATGCTGCCTGACCCACTCCTCCGCAGTGAGCCTGACATACTTTTTCCTGATCTCATCAAAAATTTCCTCTTTCCCACTTTTTCCCTGGCGAAGCCGGGCTGCAAACGACGGTAAATTGAGTTGTTGCATCATACTTTCCTTACAAATGTACATGACATTTTTCAATTTTGTACCGACGCCTGAAAATCTGACAAATCATTTATCTTTGCAATGCACAGAACATGATACGAATCTACGCTCATGAAAACTAAAAAAGAGATTGTCGACGATTGGTTGCCGCGCTATACCGGCACAAATCTGGATGAATTTGGGGATTTTATCCTTTTAACAAATTTTACCCGCTACCTCGAGCTTTTTTCTTCCTGGTACAAGGTGCCCATCAAGGGGTTAGACAAAGCCATGCCCACTGTGACACATGATCGCATTACCCTGATCAACTTCGGAATGGGAAGTCCAAATGCCGCTACCATCATGGATTTGCTGAGTGCGATCAAGCCAAAAGCCGCACTGTTTATGGGCAAATGCGGTGGACTTAAAAAGAAATGCAAGGTGGGCGACATGATCATACCCATCGCAGCCATCAGGGGAGACGGAACGTCGGATGATTATTTCCCCGAACGGGTTCCGGCATTGCCCGCTTTTAATCTTCAAAAGGTGGTATCGACCGAAATCCTCAAACACCGTAAAAACTATTGGACCGGCACCGTTTACACCACCAACCGCAGGGTGTGGGAGTACGACGAGCAGTTCAAGGAGCACTTGCGGATTACCCGTGCCATTGCCATCGATATGGAATCGTCGACCCTGTTCATGGTGGGTTTTGCCAATGAGATTCCGACCGGGGCCATCCTGCTTGTTTCTGATCAGCCGATGGTTGGCCGGGGGATTAAAACCCAGATCAGCGATAAAAAGGTGACTGAGAAATTTGCAGAAGAACACCTGCGGATCGGCGTTGATGCCATGAATGACCTCATCGATAAAAAATTGCTTGTCAAACATCTCCGGTTCGATTAAGGATGGCTGAAAAGAACAACATCAGTTTTGACCAATTGCTCAGCGATCTGAAGAATCAGATCTATCATCCTGTCTATCTTTTGCATGGGGAGGAGTCCTATTTTATCGACGCTGTTTCCGATTTTATTGAAGCATCTGTTTTAAGCGATCTGGAAAAGGAGTTCAACCAGACCATCGTTTACGGGAAGGATTCCAATGTACTTACCCTGATGAGCTATGCCAAGCGTTTTCCAATGATGGCCAACTACCAGGTGCTCATTGTTAAAGAGGCTCAGGATTTGGAAAAGATCGAAGATTTCCAGCCCTATATGGAAAATCCCCAGCCCTCCACGATCCTGGTTTTGTGCTATAAATACGGGAAACTCGACAAGCGTAAATCACTCTATAAGGCCATTGAAAAAATCGGAGTGACCTTTGAATCAGCCCGCCTGTACGACAATAAAATTCCCGACTGGATCAATGAATACCTGCGGAGGCAAAAGTATACGATCACGCCGAAAGCGGCTGCCATGCTCACTGAATTCCTTGGCGCCGACCTGGGGAAGATCGTGAATGAGATTCAAAAACTGCTGATCAATATTCCTGCCGGATCGGAGATCGATGAGACCTGCGTCGAAAAAAATATCGGGATCAGCAAGGATTACAATGTGTTCGAATTACAGAAGGCGCTTACAAGGCGGGATGTACTGAAGGCAAACCAGATCATCCTCCATTTTGCCGGCAACCTCCGTGAAAACCCCTTGGTAAAGGTAATCCCGATGTTATATGCCCATTTCTCGAAAATCCTGTTGTATCATTTCCTGACTGACAAATCGACCAATGCCGTTGCATCAGCCCTGGGCATCAAGCCATTTTTTGTAGCCGATTATCAGCAGGCTGCACGAAGTTTCCCGGCAGGCAAAACGGTCTCTGTCATTTCGTTGTTGCATGAATACGACCTGAAGGCAAAGGGGGTCAACAATGCATCAACAGGCGATGGGGAATTGATGAAGGAGTTGATTTTCAAAATTCTTCATTGATGTAACTGAGCCGGAAGGCCCTAATTCAATCACTCTACCCTGTAGTTGTATTCCGAGGAGCGGTAGGTCTCTTCAATGATCTGACTGTATTTCTCAATGATAAATTTTCGACGATATTTGAGCGTCGGGGAAATTTCTCCGGAATCGGTGGTCCATTCTGCATCAAGAAGTCTGAATTTTTTAATTTTCTCTGTTTGTCCGAGATCCAGGTTAAAACGTTCAATCTCCTGCCTGATCCGTCGGATAATTTTCGGGTTTCTTACCACCTTCTTCCTTGATTCAAATTCGATGTGTTTGACTTCACACCAGCTCTTCAGATGTTCGAAATTCGGAATAATCAGCGCTGCCGCATAATTCCTGTTCTCTCCTACCACCATGATGTGTTCGATGAAGGGCGATTCCTTGATGCGCTGCTCAATGGGCTGCGGGGCGACATATTTCCCTCCGGAGGTCTTAAAAATTTCCTTTTTCCGATCGGTGATCTTCAGGAATTTTCCATCTTCAATCACCCCGATATCTCCGGTATGGAACCAGCCATCGGCATCGATCACCTCCGCCGTCTTTTCCGGCCTGTTGAGATAACCCATCATGACATTCGGCCCTTTGCAAAGCACCTCCCCATCTTCGGCAATTTTCATCTGGTTTCCGGTCAGCAGGGTTCCAACCGTTCCGAATTTCACATGGCCGGGCTCAAAACGGTAACAGGTAACGCCCGGAGAGGTCTCCGTAAGTCCATACGCTTCAAGGATCGGAATTTTTGCAGCCCAGAAAATGCGGGCCAGGCGCGGATGCAATGCAGCGCTTCCCGAAACGATAAATTTCAATTCTCCGCCCAGCGCCTCCCGCCATTTTCGGAAAACGAGCAGATTCGCAATAAAGAGTTTTACATCATAAACCCATCCCCGGGCATGGTTGAGTTCAAATTTATGGCCCTGCCTGAGCGACCAGAAAAAAAGAACCTTCATGGGCAGGGGCAGGCTGCGACCCTTGATGACGATTTTGTTGTATATTTTTTCGAAAACCCTTGGGACTGATGCAAATCCGTGAGGCTTTACCTCCCTGATGTAATCCCCGAGTTCATCCATATTTTGGACATAATAGACCGAAACGCCGAATGACTGGTACACATACCCTGCGGTTCGTTCGTAGACGTGGCAAAGGGGTAAAAAGCTCACCGCCCTGTCATTCATTTTCAACGGAGGAATTTCCGCCAGCCCCTTGTAATTGGTTACGAAATTGTTGTGCGATGACATCACCCCCTTGGGTCGTCCGGTGGTTCCGGAGGTATAGATCACCGTAGCCATGTCGCCGGGTGCAATGGTCTGCTTAATGGCATCCAGGTCGCCGGGAGCCGGGTGATTCTTTCCCAATTCCAGAATTTCAGTCCAACTCCGGATACCAACCACCGGCTCAATTGAAAAAACCGCTTTCAATCCGGAAATCTCAGGAAGGACATTCTTTATCCTGTTATAGATCTCATCATCAGAAAAAATCAGGTACTCAATATCTGAATCTTTAAAGATATACCTGTAATTGTCTTCGCTGATGGTCGGATAGACCGGAATCTGGATGGCTCCTGTTTGGAGGATGCCCATGTCGAAAAAGTTCCATTCCGGGCAATTGTTCATGACGGTAGCGATGCGAGTTCCTTTGGTAACGCCCAATGCCAGTAAACCCAGGCTGATCAGATTGCTGTTGGTGAGGTAATCCTGCGCGGAAAAATGCACCCAAACCCCATCCTTTTTTATATTGAACAGGTTCTGAATGGAATTATACTCATCTTTATATAATTCCAGAAGATCAAATATCCGGGTGATTTGTTTCATGTTAAGATAACGGGATAAATGTAAATTTATTCAAACAATTTTGCAATTTTATCTTCATATTTTTTCAGGATAGAATTTCTCTTGAGTTTCATCGTAGGGGTTATCTCGCCGGTCTCGAAGGTCCATTCGGTGTCGAGCAGATCCCAGCTCTTGATTTTTTCGGTATCGCCAAAACATTTATTGTACTTCTCAACCTCTGTTTTAAATCGTTTCCGGATACGCGGCAAATTGATCATTTCCATATTCGTGGTGTAGGGAATCTCCTTCACGACACAATATGATTTGAGGAAATTGAAATCGGGGACAATGAGGGCGCCGGCAAATTTCTGATGCTCTCCCACCACAATGAGCTGGTCAATAAACAGCGATTCTTTAAAGGTATCTTCGATCGGTTGGGGGCTGACATACTTACCAAAGGAGGTTTTGAACAGCTCCTTTTTCCTTCCCGTTATTTTCAGATGGCCTTCCGGCTCCAATCGGCCCAGGTCGCCGGTATGAAACCATCCGTCCGCCTCAATGGCCTCACGGGTCATCTCAGGCTCCTGATAGTAACCCAGCATCACATTTGGTCCTTTGCAGAGGATCTCTCCATCTTCAGCAATTTTGACCTGAACGCCCTTCACTACCTTGCCCACTGTGCCAAACTTCGTTCCGCCATCGGTAAGGTCGTTCACCGAGATCACCGGGGAGGTCTCCGTTAATCCATAGCCCTCCAGCACGTTGATGCCGGCACAGGTAAACATGCGGGCGAGCCGCGGTTGCAGGGCAGCGCCGCCCGATACCACGAGCAGGTGCTTTCCGCCTAAGGCATCCCGCCATTTTGTATAGACCAGTTTGTCGTAAATTTTCCGCTTCAGCTCATAAAACCAGCCGTTGGCCCCATTCAATTCATACCGCAACGCCAGGTGCAGCGCCCAGAAAAATATCCACCGCTTGGCGCCGGTAAGTTTGTGGCCGGTGGCAAACAATTTATCATAGATCTTCTCGAGTAACCGGGGCACCGTTGATAAAATATCCGGTTTTACATCCTTCATGTTGTCGGTGATGGTTCCCAGGTTTTCGGCATAGTAGATTGAAAATCCAAGGTAGTGGTAGAGATAATTCAGCATCCGCTCATACACGTGGCACAACGGCAGGTAGCTCACTGCCTTGGCCTCTTCGCCAAAATGAGGGATATAGGCACAAACCAGAAAATCTGAAATAATGTTATGGTGGCTCAGCATCACCCCTTTTGGATTGCCTGTGGTTCCTGAAGTATAGATGATGGTGGCCACATCATCAGGTTTTACAGATGATTTACGGAGGTCGAGCCCTTTGGGGTCGCTGTTTTGCTTACCAAGGTCGATGAGTTCGTTCAGATGCTTGTGCTCGTGATGGTCTTTGTATGTAAAAACCCCTTTGATATGGGTTATTTCAGGCAGAATATGATCAATTTTCCGCAACAATTCCTGGCCCGAGATGAATACGTAGCTCACCTCCGCATGGTTCAAAATATACTTATAGTCTGATTCGCTGATGGTTGCATAGATGGGTACATGAATCGCCCCAACCTGCAGGATGGCCATATCCACAAAGTTCCATTCGGCCCGGTTCCCGCTGATTTGTGCAATTTTATCACCCGGTTTCACCCCCATTGCCAGGAATCCATAGCTGATGTTGTCGACAATTTCCCGGTATTGTTTGATGCTGTATTTCGACCATTCCCCATTGTCCTTCGAAGCAAGAACATCATCTTTGGGTTTAAACGTGGCTTCGTGGTAAGGTAACAGATCAAACAGGCGTTTTACTTCCATAACATTTTGTGGTTTAATGAAGGTGCAAATCTGAATAATGATGCAATGATAGTAAAAAAGTCAGACATCCGTTTAAAAATATGTGTTAGGTGTTTATATTGCAATTATTCGCACCTTTATTTCCATTAAGATTATTGTTTTGATTTAAATCAGGTATAAATTACCTGTCAGGCAACCTTTAATCCCATGGTTGGTGTCTCCTGATCCGTAGAGGGCATTTTTCTATCAGTCTGGATTTGATTCAGATAAAAATTACATATGAAGGTAACCATTTGCGATCGGCTACGTACAATAGTTAATTAAAAATGTTTACTTTTGTATTAGGTTCATGATTTGTCGTAGATACTTGTAATTTGTTGCCTTCTCCTCATGCATTTGTTTTCAATGGGGAGATGTTTTTTTATAACAGGGGTTGTGTTTTTTTGATACTGTGATTTGGAGGGATGAAGAGCCTGGTACGGCGCCAAAAATCGCAACCTGTAAAACCACCGGAATATGAAAAGACGTTTACCGTTTCTTGCCGTTACAATCCTGTTTTTAACTTTTGGTTTTCGGGGCGCTGCCCAATGTCCGGTTACAGCTTATGCCGGACCGAATGCAGCCATTTGCCAGGGGGCTACCCATACGTTGAGCGGTGCTACTGCATCAACCTCCGCAACCTATCTTTGGACAAATACCGGCACGGGAAATTTTTCCAATAATACGGCGCTTAATCCGACTTTTACACCATCTGCCTCCGAAACTGGCAGCATAACGCTGACTTTAACTGCAACGAATGGAACTTGCACGCCTACTACATCTGTTTCAACAATGACGCTAACGGTCAATCCATTACCCATTGTCACGATCACAGGTCCATCCTCCTTATGCATAGGCTCCACCGGGATAACTTACACAACTGAGGCTCTGATGACCGGATACACATGGAATATATCGGCGGGTGGCGCCATCACTTCAGGACAGGGAACCAATGCAATCACGGTTACCTGGAATACTGCGGGGGCACAAACAGTCTCGGTAAACTATACCAACGGGAATGGCTGTACTGCGGCATCCCCCACCGTCAAGAATGTAACGGTAAACCCATTGCCTGTACCCACCATTACGGGTCCGCTATCAGTGTGTGCCGGGTTAACAGGACGAACTTATACCACAGAAGCCGGAATGACCGGATATACCTGGAATATTTCCGGAGGAGGCACCATCACGGCCGGAACCGGTACCAATGCAATCACGGTTACCTGGAATACCGCCGGTGCACAAACCATTTCTGTCACCTACATCAATGCCAATTCATGTACTGCGGCTTCCCCCACGGTTCAGAATGTAACCGTAAGTTCCCTGCCAACACCAACCATATCGGGGTTTGCTTCGGCCTGTGTGGGTGCTACAGGAGTTATTTATACTACCGAAAGTGGGATGACCGGGTACACCTGGAATATTTCAGCCGGAGGATCCATTACGGCAGGATCAGGAACCAATGCAGTTACGATAGATTGGAGTACAGCCGGAGCACAAACTGTTTCGGTCAACTACACCAATGCAAATTCGTGCACGGCAGCATCAGCTACCGTCAAAAACGTAACAGTGAACGCACTACCGGTACCTGCCATAACCGGCACTACACCGGTCTGTGCCGGGACATCAGGATTAATCTATACAACAGAAACAGGAATGACGGGGTATACCTGGACCATTTCAGCCGGAGGTACGATCACCGCAGGATCAGGTACCAACGCAATAACGGTAGACTGGAACACCGCCGGGGCACAAACGGTATCGGTTAATTACATCAATGGAAATTCCTGTACGGCAACTTCAGCAACTGTTAAAAATATCACAGTAAATGCCCGGCCGACAATCACCATCACCGGCCTTGCTACAGCTTGTGCCGGGGCAACAGGCCTGACCTATACAACAGAGGCTGGAATGACCGGTTATACCTGGAATATCTCCACCGGAGGAACTATCACCGCAGGAACAGGTACCAACGCAATAACGGTAGACTGGAACACGGCTGGTGCACAATCGGTATCTGTTAATTATATCAATGGAAATTCCTGCACGGCTGCCTCCGCAACAGTGAAGAATGTAACGGTGAACCCCAGGCCGGTGCCGACTATCACCGGGACCTCCACATCCTGTATAGGGTACACCAATGTATCTTATGCTACGGAATCCGGGATGACAGGTTATACATGGACTATTTCGGCCGGAGGTACCATTACCTCGGGAGGCGGAACCAACACGATCATGGTAACCTGGACTACGGTCGGCGCACAAAATGTTACGGTAAACTACACCAACTCAAATTCTTGTACGGCGGCTACAGCAACTGTTCATAACGTAACGGTGTACACCCTGCCGGTACCCACCATCACAGGCGCTGCCTCGGCTTGTGTAGGTGCTACAAGTGTAGCTTATTCTACCGAAGCTTCAATGACTGGTTATTTGTGGACCGTTTCGGTCGGAGGGACCATCACTTCAGGCTCCGGTACCAACACGATCATGGTTAGCTGGAATACAGCAGGCGCGCAAAATGTTACGGTTAACTACACCAATGCAAATTCATGTACGGCAGCAACAGCCACTGTCAAAAACGTAACTGTGAACACCTTACCAGTACCGACCATCACAGGTTCTGCTTCCGAATGTTTGGGCGCCACCGGTGTGACCTATACGACCCAAGCCGCCATGACTGGATATACCTGGACTGTTTCGGCCGGAGGAACCATCACCGCCGGGGCCGGAACCGACGAGATCACGGTTACATGGAATTCGGCCGGGGCACAAACAGTTTCAGTAAACTACACCAATGGAAATGGTTGTACCGCAGCAACAGCCACCGTCAAAAACGTAACTGTGAATCCTTTGCCGGTACCGACCATTACGGGTCTTGCCGCTGTATGTGCCGGCACAACCGGAGTGATATATTCCACTGAAACGGGGATGACAGGTTATACCTGGACCATATCGGCCGGAGGCACCATTACGGCAGGAGCAGGCACCAGCGCCATCACAGCCACCTGGAATACAATGGGGGCACAAACAGTTTCGGTCACCTATACCAATGGAAATGGTTGTGGTGCTGTTACACCCATAATTAAATACATCACCGTAAATTCATTGCCCGTTCCCACCATCACAGGATCTGCTTCGGTTTGTGCCGGGGCGACCGGAGTAACCTATACAACGGAACCCTTGATGAGCAATTATTCCTGGACCGTGTCGGCCGGAGGCACCATCACATCAGGAGCAGGAACCAGCGCCATCACAGTGACCTGGAACACTGCCGGAGCTCAATCCGTCTCGGTAAACTATGCCAATGCTCCCTCCTGTACAGCCGTATCTCCCACTGCAAAGAGCGTAACAGTCAATGCACTGCCGGTCCCCACCATCACCGGATCTGGGACTGAATGCGCAGGCGCCACGGGTGTCACCTATACAACAGAAGCCTCCATGACCGGGTATTCCTGGACTGTGTCCCCCGGAGGCACCATCACTTCAGGACAGGGATCCAACACCATCCAGATAAGCTGGACTGCAGCTGGTGCACAAAATGTTTCGGTAAACTACACCAATGGAAATGGTTGTACCGCTGCTTCACCCATTGTTAAGAATGTGACCGTGAATGCTGTTCCAATACCTACCATTTCAGGCCTTACTCCCGTGTGTGCCGGAACAACCGGGGTAACTTATACTACAGAAGCCGCGATGACAGGTTATACCTGGACCATTTCAGCCGGCGGCACCATCACGGCCGGGTCTGCAACCAATCAAATTACCGTGACCTGGAATACGGCCGGGGCTCAATCTGTTACGGTTAACTATACCAATTCAAATTCATGTACGGCTGCTTCACCTACAGCCAAGAGTGTAACCGTCAATTCTTTACCTGCACCCACCATTACGGGCAATGCTTCTGCATGCGTCGGGGCTACCGGAGTAACCTATACCACCGAACCTTTGATGACAGGATACACCTGGACAGTTTCAGCCGGAGGCGCCATCACGGCGGGATCCGGAACCAGCGCTATCACAGTGACCTGGACCACTGCCGGGGCTCAATCCGTGTCTGTAAACTATACCAATGCAAATTCATGCACGGCTGCTTCACCCACAGCCAAGAGTGTAACGGTGAATCCGTTGCCGGTTCCCACCATCACAGGATCTGCTACGGTATGTGCAGGCGCCACCAGTGTCTCTTATACTACAGAAGCATCAATGACCGGGTATACCTGGACTGTTTCATCCGGAGGAACTATCACATCCGGAAGTGGAACCAATGTCATCATGGTAACCTGGAATACGGCCGGTGCGCAAACGGTCTCGGTAAACTATACCAACGGGAATGGCTGTACCGCAGCTTCCTCTACCATAAAAAATGTGACTGTAACAGCCGTTCCAATACCCACCATCACCGGCACTACTCCCGTATGCGCCGGAACAACCGGGGTGACCTATACCACTGAAACGGGAATGACAGCTTATACCTGGACCATTTCAGCCGGCGGCACCATCACGGCCGGGTCAGGAACCAATCAAATTACCGTAACCTGGAATACAGCCGGTGCACAAAATGTTTCGGTAACCTATACCAACGGTGGATCATGTTCTGCAGCATCACCCACGGTCAAGAGCGTAACGGTCAATGCTTTGCCAGTGCCCACCATTACAGGTTCTGCCTCAGAATGCATCGGTGCCACCGGAGTATCCTATGCAACCGAGACCGGCATGACCGGATACTCCTGGACCATCTCAGCCGGCGGTACCATCACGGCTGGCTCTGGAACGAGCGCCATCACGGTGTCCTGGACTACCACCGGTGTAAAAACCATATCGGTCAATTATACCAATGGCAATTCATGTACGGCAACCTCACCTACCGTGCTGAGCGTAACCGTGAATCCGCTGCCGGTTGTCACCATCACCGGATCCGCCACGGCCTGTGTTGGCGCCACAGGAGTATCCTATACAACCGAAGGCTCAATGAGCAGTTATGCCTGGACTATTTCTTCTGGTGGGACCATCACCTCCGGAGCCGGAACCAGCGCCATCATGGTATCATGGAATACGGCCGGGGCACAAACGGTCTCGGTAAATTATACAAACGGGAATGGATGTACCGCAGCCTCCGCTACCATAAAAAATGTGACTGTAACGGCCGTCCCGATACCAACCATCAGTGGCTCTGCCTCTGTATGTGCAGGAACAAACGGGGTGACGTATACAACAGCAACAGGGATGACCGGGTACACCTGGACAGTACCGACCGGTGCCACCATTGTTGCAGGAGGAACCACCAACAGCATTACAGTCAATTTTTCAACCGGCGCTGTCAGTGGAGATGTCACAGTGCAAGGGACAAACACGGCCTGTGGCGTAGTCACGATTTCAGCTCCCTATGCCGTTACGGTCACTCCTTTACCCACTGCCTATGCCGGAGCAAATGCTTCGATTTGCCGGGGAAGTACGTTTACTAACCCGGATGCAACGGCAACAAACAATGCCTCGGTGCTCTGGACTACTTCGGGCGATGGAGGTTTCGATGTCCAAACTGCAGTGAGACCTACTTATACTCCCGGAGCTTCTGATATTTCAACAGGTTCGGTGGTACTCACCCTGACCGTTACAGGCAATGCTCCCTGTTCAACGGTTTCAGACCCACTCACCCTCACCATTCTGGCGCCTCCTACAGCCAATGCAGGATCAGATGCCACCATTTGCCAGGGCTCGACACACACCGTAAGCGGGGCAGCTGTCACCAGTGCATCCAGCTATTCATGGACCACTTCAGGCACGGGGTCTTTGGCTAATCCTACCACCCTTACCCCTAGGTATACACCCGGTCCTGGCGAAAGTGGCCTGGTGACCCTTACGCTGACAGCGATTGCCTATGCACCGTGCTCTCCCAATGCAACGGATAACATGGTCATTGATATCAAGCCCAGTCCCATTGTCGATGCAGGACCAAACGCGCCTGCTTGTTCCGGAATGGCCTTCACCCTCGCCGGCAGCGCCACGAATGCTTCCTCAATTCAATGGACTGCCAGCGGCGGAACCGGAACATTTTTGGATGCTACCTCCCTGACAACGACCTATACACCAAGCTCTATCGGGGCTCATACAATCACTTTGACAGCAACCGGAATAGCTCCCTGCAGTTCAGCAACGGATGCCTTTACTTTGACGGTAAGCACGACGCCTATTGTTGACGCAGGTGTTGGGGGTACAATGTGTGCCGGAGCCAACCCCATCACTGGAGCATCTGCCGCAAATTACACTTCAATAACCTGGACCACAAGCGGCAACGGAACATTCTCAAATCCGGGGATTATTAATCCTATCTATACACCCGGTTCATCCGAACTTGGTACGGGTTCTGTCATCTTGACACTCACGGCAACACCCATCGCACCATGTGTCGGGAATGTCTCTGGTTTTGCAACCTATACGGTAATCAATCTTCAGGCCAATGCCGGGGTGAATGACAACATATGTGAAGGCAGCGATTACACCCTTGCAGGCGCAACAGCCACGGGATATTCAACCCTGACCTGGAGCTCCAATGGAACTGGTTCTTTTAACGATCACCATATTTTGAACCCCATTTATACACCAAGTGCTGCTGATGTCATTATGGGATCAATTACACTAACCCTCACAGCTGATCATCCGCCGTGCACAAGTATTACAAGCTCCCTGACGCTGACCATCACTTCGAATCCTGTTGCCAATGCAGGAGCAGATGGGAACATATGTGAAGGCTCAAGTTTTACCGTGTCCACCGCTTCAACCCAGCATGCTGCCTCAGTATTATGGACAAGAGTCACCGGGACGGGGACCTTATCGAACCCAACCACCTTAACCCCGACCTATATTCCCTCTGCAGGTGATATAGCCGCCGGATCGGTTGAGTTGAGGATGACGGCATATCCCCAGACACCTTGTGCGGTCAACCATTCTGACAACATGATCATCAACATTACCCAGTTGCCCACCGCCGATGCAGGACCGGATGTTACGATATGCGAAGGAGATAATCATACCATAGCCGGCTCATCTGCAACCAATCAATCAGCACTGAACTGGTCAAGCAATGGAGACGGAGGTTTTATTAATGGGACAACCCTGTATCCGACCTATACTCCGGGCACCAATGACAGATTGATCGGGTTGGTAACCCTCACTTTGACAGCCACCGGAAAAGTGAACTGTGCCTCAGCTACGGCCACAAGCCAGATGCTCCTGCATATCACCCGCGATCCGATCATGTATGCCGGTCCGAACGGAACCATTTGCTCGGGCACCAATTTCCCTATTATCAGCGCTACTGCCCTGCACGCTAATACTATCCTGTGGACCACTTCAGGGAATGGAACCTTTTCGAGCGCTTCGGCTGTAAACCCCATTTACTATCCAAGCGGTCCCGATATTGCAGCCGGACATGTTACGCTGACCATTACCGGAACAAGCGCGGCCCCCTGTCTTCATGCTGTACAGAGTCAGATGCATCTTGACATCATCCCCGGACCGCAAGCCAATGCCGGATCTGATGCCACCATTTGCGAGAATACCAATTACACCATATCCGACGCCTCCGCCTCCCACTACGCATCCATCACCTGGTCCTCATCAGGAGATGGTTCATTCTCACCTTCAAATGTCAATATAATCAACCCTGTTTATATTCCCGGCCCCAATGACATCACTGCCGGTACAGTAAATTTAACCCTTACGGCGATCAGCAATGCACCCTGTGCAGCAACAGTCACCGATTTCATGACCCTCACCCTTGCACGGATGCCCGTTGTTGACGCAGGGGCAAGCCCTGTTGCTATTTGCGCCGGGAACACCTATACCACAAATTCCGCCACGGTACTCTATTCTACCTCCTACCTGTGGACCACAAGCGGAACGGGAACATTTTCGAATGACGCCGTTTTACATACCATCTATACGCCCAGTGCAACCGACATTCTGAATGGTTCTGTCATTTTAACCCTCACTGCAGCAGCCACCGCCACCTGTACAGGTTCTGTTTCCGACAAAATAACCATCACGATCACAGCACAACCCACAGCCAATGCCGGGGCAGATGCTTCAATATGCCAGGGATCCCATACCATTTCCGGCGCCTCAGCCCTTAATTATTTGACCTTGCTGTGGACCACCACGGGAACAGGAACCTTCACAGGCAACGGAACCTTAACGCCTACCTATACCCCAAGCGTAGCCGATATCGCAGCAGGTTCGGTCATCCTGAGGCTCACGGCCAGCCCCAATACCCCCTGCGGTACGACGGCCATTGATGAGATGACCCTGACCATCCATCCTTTCCCCACAGCCTACGCAGGAGCGCCTGCTACCATTTGTGAAGGATCCACCCATACGATCAGTGGAGCAACCACCACCAATTCTCCAAGCCTTTTGTGGACCACCTCAGGAACGGGATCATTTATCAATGCAACCACCCTCACCCCTACCTATACCCCCGGCGCTGCGGATATCACGGCGGGTCATGTACACCTTATCCTTACAGCACAACCGACTTCTCCTTGCGTTAACCCAGTCACAAGCGAGATGATACTCACCATCCAATCGATACCGGTGGTTGAAGCAGGTCCAGCAGGATCTATCTGCCAGGGCAGTACCTTTACCACAAGCGGATCCACCGCACTCAATGCCGTCTCCACCCAATGGACTTCGACCGGCACCGGAACATTTCTGGATGCAACCCTGTTAACCACCATCTATACACCCAGTGCCCTGGATATCTCCAACGGGGGGGTAACCCTTACCCTGACAGCCACAGGTATTTCCCCCTGTGCGACGCCGGTTTCCGATACCCGTGCACTTGCAATTACCCCTGGTCCGACAGCCTATGCAGGGCCAAGTTCAACCATTTGTGCCAATACAACCTTCACGGTAACCTTGGCAACGGCAACCAATAATGCTTCGCTGACCTGGACTACATCCGGGAACGGAGTATTTTCCAATGATCATGCACTGCTACCCATCTACACTCCCGGCAGTACCGATATTTCACTCGGACAGGTCACCCTGACCCTGACAGCCTACCCAAATGCCCCCTGTGCTGCTAATGCAGTATCTACCATGGTGCTGACGATTGATCCGATTGCTGATGTCAACGCCGGCGCCGATGCTGCCGTTTGCGAAAACGGGAACTACACCCTGAATGCGGTGGCCCATCATTACGATCCCACTCCTTCAAACATTACATGGAGTACGAATGGTACAGGTTCTTTCACCAATGGAAATACCCTTTCACCTACCTATTATCCCAGTTCCGGAGATGTTGGCCTGGGCTCTGTCCGACTCACCGTATCTGTCAATAGCATACTCCCCTGCGTTGCCACTGCAACGGACTTCATGATCCTTACCGTGACCCCATTGCCTGTGATAAATGCAGGACCCAATGGCAGTACCTGCGGAACCAGTGGCTTTCCGATTGGTGGATCAACTGCTACCAATTATACAACATTGGCATGGTCAACCTCAGGATCCGGGACTTTTTCAAACTTATCGGCATTACACCCTACCTACACCCCCAGTGCGGCAGATGTCACAGCCGGATCGGTCGTTCTGACTTTGACTGCCACGAACGGAGCCAGATGCACCACAGTTGATTCTTTTACCCTTACAATCGTCTCCCCGGCAACAGCCTATGCGGGCGCCGATGCCCCCGTGTGCGAAAACGGAAGCTATACCATTCATGATGCAACCGCAACGAATTACTTTACGATAAACTGGACCTCCACCGGAACCGGCACACTCACAGGTGCCAACACCCTGAATCCTACGTATGCCCCAAGTGCAGCAGACCTGATTGCAGGAACTGTTGTCTTGACACTCCAGGCTACTGCATCCCCAACCTGTGCGGATGTGACCGACCAGATGAACCTCACCATTGTGGCGCTGCCAGTAATCGATGCGGGACCGGCTGCGAACGTATGCACAGGAACAAATTATTCAATTACCCTTTCAACTGCGCTGCATTATGATCCTGCAACCATCGTTTGGAGCACAAATGGCACCGGCACCGGGACCTTCTCTAATCCAAATATTCTTCACCCGGTATATACACCGAGTGCGGCTGACATTGTTGCAGGTCATGTACACCTGACCCTCACCGTGCAGCCCAATACACCTTGCTCCGGGCCTGTTTCGAATGAATTTATCCTGACGATTTTACCGGCACCAACCGCGAATGCAGGTCCCGACGCCAATATTTGTGAACTGAGCACATTCACTGTATCTGGCGCATCTTCCTCTAATTCTCTTTCAATTCATTGGCACACTTTGGGTACCGGAGGATTTACCAGTGGAACGACCCTGACACCCACTTACACTCCCAGCGCCGGAGATATTGCCGCCGGCTCCGTATCTCTCATTTTGCATGCAATCGCAAATCCGCCTTGTACAGATGCTGCCGACACCATGATCCTCACCATTATCCATTCACCCATCGTCTCGGCCGGCGCGGCTGCATCTATATGCCAGGGAACCTCCTACACTGTTGGGGATGCTACTGCAAGCCATTATTCCACCTTATTATGGACCACAACAGGATTGGGAACGCTATCCAACCAAAACTCATTAACACCCACCTACACACCAACACCAACTGAAGCAGGACCGGTTACCCTCACCTTGACAGCCAATGCAATTGATCCACCGTGTACAGGGAATGCATCATCTTCTAAAGTATTAACAATCCAGGCAGCGCCAACGGCCAATGCCGGTCCGGATGATACCCACTGCCAGGGTAGTTCTTATACCTTTGCTTCCGGTGTCGCCACTGCAACAAACTATTCATCATTAAATTGGACCAGCTCGGGGAGCGGGGGGTGGACAGGAGGAAATTCACTGACTCCAACCTATACACCGAGTGTGGCAGATTATGCAGCCGGCTCTGTAATTCTAACCCTTGCGGCAAGCGGCATCAGTCCCTGTGTGACCCCTGCCACCAATGGCATGATACTGACCCTCACCTCAGCTCCCACTGCCTATGCAGGGCTTGATGCAGGTATTTGTGCCGGAGGCAGCCATACTGTAAGTGGCGCTACAGTCGCCCATCAATCAAGCTTCTTATGGACCACCACCGGAACGGGCAGTCTGATCAACCCAACATCGTTGACGCCGACTTACACACCCACACCGGGAGAAACCGGGATCATTACCCTGACACTCACTGCTTCAGCAATTAACCCGCCATGTTCAGGAAATGCAACTGACTTCATGACCATCACCATACAGGCTCAACCCGGCGTAAATGCAGGGACAGATGCGTCCATTTGTGAAGGATCGACCTACACCCTCTCCGGAACGGCATCCAGTACAGCCTCCTACAATTGGACATCAAACGGCTCTGGTACCTTCTCCAATGGGACCCTTAACCCAACCTATACGCCAAGCGCTGCAGACATTTTAGCAGGCAGTGTGAACATAACGCTGACGGGTGTTGCCTTCAGTCCATGCGCGGTGAATGCAACCGATGTGATGACCCTTACCCTGGTTTCCAAACCGGTAATCAATGCCGGCGCCGATGACGCCATTTGCGCAACGGGCGGATATTTGCTTTCACAGTCAGCTGCAACCCACTATACCAGCATTTTATGGACCACCTCAGGGGATGGCGCCTTCTCGAATGCCGGGATACTCCATCCGACCTATACTCCCGGAACGACCGACAAAACAAATGGAACGGTAACATTGACCCTTACCGGGCAACCCAATGCGCCATGCGCCCTGCCGGTAAGTGATGTGATGGTGCTGACGATTAATCCTGTACCAACCGCCTATGCCGGACCGGATGTCAATATCTGCGAAGGAAATTATACGCTTACAGGAGCAACAGCGACCTATTATTCGACCCTGTCGTGGGTTGCAAGTGGTTCAGGTGTTCTGACCAATGAAACAACGCTTACTCCCTCCTACACCCCAAGCGCCAGTGACATTGCCACCGGCTTCGTTACACTGACCTTAACAGTCAATGGAATAGCCCCTTGCGCCATACCGGCCACCGATTCCAGAGTCCTTACCATTATCCCGGCAGCTACAGCCAATGCGGGAAATGATGCCTCCATCTGCCAAGGCTCCGTATATACAGTGAATACGGCTAATGCATCGCGTTATTCAGCGCTGCTCTGGACGCACAATGGAAACGGCGCCCTCACAAATGCCACTGGACTCACCCCAACCTATACTCCGCACGCAACGCTTGACGTGGATGTAACGCTCACCTTAACGGCTTCGCCCAATGCGCCTTGTTCCACCCCAGCCATCGACCAGATGGTCATTCATATTCAACCCGTCCCGGTCGTCAATGCCGGTGCAGATGCCAGTATCTGCAGTGGCTCCTTCACCACGGTGGGCTCTGCCAGCCATGCGGCATCATTGCTTTGGACACATAACGGCAGCGGATCATTTATTAATGCCACCACCGTAAATGCAACCTATACGCCAAGTTTGGCCGATATCGCCTTAGGGAGTGTCACACTTACCTTTCACGGTACATCCATTGCACCCTGTGCCGGTGAAATAACCGATGCCATGGTTCTTACCCTTTTGCCTTCTGTTACAGTCCAGGCTGGTGCAGATGCCACAATCTGTTCAGGAGGAACATACATTTTAGCCGGCTCCTCTACAAACTCTTCAGCATTGTACTGGAACACCAGCGGCACCGGTACTTTTTCGAGCCGTACCATCGGCAATCCCACCTATACCCCTAGTTTGGCCGACAGGACCAACGGAAGTGTAACCCTCACCCTTGATGCAACGGGCATAGCACCCTGCAACAACGTTGTTTCTGATGCCATGGTTTTGACCATCGCACCCATCGCCACCGCTTATGCCGGAAATGATGTAACCATTTGTGAAGGAAGCGACTGTACACTTTCCGATGCCACCGCCAGTCACTATTCCACACTTTTGTGGTCTACTTCAGGAACGGGCACCTTCTCCAACGCAACCATTTTGCATCCGGTTTATACGCCAAGCGCTGCTGATATCGCAGCTTCGGGTGTGATCACACTTACACTGACCTCTACAGGTGTGGTACCTTGTCCCGCTACCGCCACCGATATATTATTGTTGAATATCAGCCATCCTGCCGTGGTGAATGCCGGTCCTGATGCCTCGGTTTGCGCCGGAAACTCCTTCAACGTCCCGGCCCCACCTGCCAGTGCAAGTAGTTACGCATCAATTCATTGGGTATCTTCAGGAAATGGAACCTTTCTGAATGTAAACAACATTTCGCCCACTTATCAACCAAGTCCCGACGATATCATTGCCGGGAGTGTCACGCTTTCCTTGCATGGGGTTTCAATCGCGCCCTGCCTCGGTGAGGTGACAGATGGACTTGTCCTGACCATTTTGCCGGCAGCCACCTCCTTTGCCGGGAATGCTTCAACCATTTGCTCGGGAAGCACCTATACACTTTCAGGTTCATCGGCCACGCTATATTCAGCTTTACACTGGGTGACAAGCGGCGATGGTGGTTTTTCTGCTGACAATATCCTGCATCCGGTGTATACCCCGGGCACAACCGACCGCAGTAGCGGATCAGTGACGCTGACACTCCAGGTTACCGGCATTGCGCCTTGTAACAGCGTAGTCACCCATTCAATGATTCTCACGATACAGCCTATCCCGGTGGTCACTGCAGGGCCCGATGGCACAGCCTGTGCGTCAACCTACACCATCACGGGCGCTTCGGCAACCCATTACAGTGTCTATTCCTGGACAACCTCAGGGTCCGGATCATTTACCAGCGGAAATACCTTTGCGCCGACCTATACACCAAGCGCTGCCGATCTTAACACGGGAAGTGTGTGGTTGTATTTAACCGCCACCGGCATCTCCCCCTGCGCCGGTACAGTAACTGATTACATGGTTTTAACATTGCCTGCTTTGCCCACTGCCCAAGCCGGCACCGATGCCACGATTTGCCAGGGATCAAACTATACAGTCATCGGCGCTACAGCTACAAACGCATCAGGCGGGTTAGTATGGACCTCATCCGGAACAGGTTCTTTTTCAGGAAATGGCACACTCACGCCAACCTACGCACCAAGTGCCCCTGATATTGCACTTGGGTCAGTAACCCTTACCCTTACTGCGACAGGATCGGCGCCATGCAACACGACTGCAGCCGACGCCATGATCCTTACCATCAACAAATTGGCCGTTTGCGATGCCGGTCTTCCTGCCACCATTTGCGGAGGAACCAACTATCCGATCTCAGGAGCATCAGCCTCTAATTATGCTTCCCTACAGTGGTCAACCAACGGCACAGGATTATTTTCTGATCGTTTTCAGTTAAATCCAACATACACCCCCAGTGCGGCCGATATCACCAGTGGTTCGGTAACACTCACCTTAACTGCCAACAACTATCCTTCGTGCGGCGGCAACACCACCGATGCCATGATTTTGACCATCACCCAGAATGTTACTGCAAGTGCCGGCCCTGACAATGCCGTGTGCTATCCTTCTGCCTTTACGGTGACCGGCGCAACCGCATTAAACTATTCAAGCCTTTCCTGGTCAAAAACTGGGGCTGGGATTCTCATTAATTCGACAGGACTTAATCCAACCTATACACCGGCCCTGGCAGATTTGGGATCAAATGTAACACTGACCCTTACTGCCACCGGGATAGTTCCTTGTTTAAGTGAAGTCATAGATATCATGATTTTAAGAGTTGAGAGCTCTCCCGGAGCTACCGGATCAATCACCGGAACACCAACAGTATGCAGAGGCGAAAGCTGGGAGTATTCCATCCCCATCGTCTCGGGGGCATCAGGATATACCTGGTCAGTCCCTTCAGGAGCTACGATCACTGCAGGGAATAACACGAACATTATCACGGTGAACTTTGGAGCTTCGGCAGTCTCAGGTAATATTCGGGTCACCCCGACAAATTCTTGCGGATCGGGAACGCAGGCCTCTTATGCCGTTCAGGTCAACAGTGTTCCGCCTGATCCTGGAGCAATAACCGGGACCACCTCTGTTTGCAAGGGAGCCACAGGAGTGGCCTATTCGATAAATCCGATCAGCGGAGCAACCGGCTACACCTGGACAATGCCTTCAGGGGCTGTCATCGCTTCCGGAGGGAATACGCCTTCGATAACGGTCGATTTCGGCGCATCATCCGTTACAGGAAATATCATTGTGAGAGGATTTAACGACTGCGGTAACGGGGCTACCTCGACGCTCACAGTCACCGTCAATCCCTTACCAGCAGCTCCAACGGTTTCAGCCGGCGGCCCTGTTACCTTCTGCGAGGGAGGTTCAGTTACGCTGACGGTTTCTCCTACCGCAGGCTATACCTTCCTATGGTCACCAGGTGGTCAAACAACCTCAAGTATTGTAGTGACTGCTACAGGAAGTTACAGCGTGGTGATTTCGGATGTGAATACGTGCAACAGCCCGGCTTCCAATGTGGTTAATGTTACCGTTAACCCGCTCCCGGGACCCGCCGGAACCATTACCGGCAGTCCGGCAGTGTGCACCTCGCAAACAAATGTCTCCTATTCTGTCGCGGCAATAACCAATGCTACGGGCTACACATGGAGTTTGCCTTTGGGGGCCAGTATAGTTTCAGGCTCAAATACAAACAATATCACGGTCAATTTCTCGGGATCAGCCGTTTCTGGCAATATTACGGTCCAGGGAACAAACGCCTGCGGTTCAGGAACTGTTTCAGCCTCTTATTCTGTTACCGTGAGTACCCTTCCGTTGGCTCCCGGTACCATCACCGGCACATCCCCTGTTTGCCAGGGTCAAAATGCCGTAACCTATTCCATTGCAGCCATCTCCAATGCCACAGGGTATAACTGGACCCTGCCACCGGGCGCATCCATTACCGGCGGGACCAGTACAGGTACGATAACAATCTCCGTTGATTTTTCAACCTCTGCCACCTCCGGAGATGTCACTGTTCAGGGAACAAACGCCTGCGGGGCAGGAAGTATCTCCACCTTTGCAGTTACTGTGAATCCCTTGCCTCACGCAGCAGGAGCCATTTCTGGCGTTGCCACTGTATGTGAAGGCCAAACCGGGGTGAACTATTACATAGCGATAATTGCCGACGCAACCGGATATACCTGGACCCTGCCCACAGGAGCTTCCATTGCTTCAGGAGCAGGCACACGGGACATCACAGTTGATTTTGCAGTCGGGGCCTCCAGCGGAAATATCACCGTGGCTGGTACCAACGGATGCGGAACCGGTGTTGCCTCTGTGCCATTTGCTGTCACTGTGAATACGGTTCCAGCGCCGGCCGGTAATATTTCAGGACCGGCAACAGTTTGTCAGGGTCAGACGGGGGTTGTTTATACTGTTTCAACAATTCCAGGGGCCACCGGTTATACATGGACGTTACCTACTGGGGCGACCATTGTTTCAGGCGCAAACTCCAACAGCATAACAGTCGATTATTCAGCTACAGCCACCAACGGTGCGATAACCGTTAAGGGGACAAATATTTGCGGATCAGGAACGGTTTCTGCCTCTTATCCCATCACAGTTGGTGCGCTGCCGTCAGATCCCGGCATCATCACCGGCACTGCCGCCGTTTGCCAGGGGCTAACCGGGGTAAACTATTCTATTGTCGCCATTCCCGGCGCCACAGGGTACAACTGGACCGTGCCAACCGGCGCCTCCATTGTCGGGGGTACGAGTACCGGGACCATTACAATCACGGTTGACTTCTCAGCATCGGCTGTTTCAGGAAATGTTACCGCACAAGCTGTCAATGGCTGTGGTGTGAGTGGCATCTCTACATTTGCCGTTACCGTCAATCCATTACCCGCTGCTGCCGGAGCCATTTCGGGGGTAGCTACGGTGTGCGAAGGCCATAACGGATTTACCTATTCCGTCTCCACTATTTCAGGAGCTACAGGTTACACCTGGACGCTGCCCGTCGGGGCAACCATCGCCTCGGGAGGAAATACAAGGATCATCACCGTCGACTTTGGGGCTGGTGCTTCAAGCGGCAATATCACAGTGGCTGGGACCAACGCCTGCGGGTCAGGGATTACCTCTCCTGTTTTTCCGGTAACTGTTGGTGCAATTCCATCTCCTGCAGGGGAAATAACCGGTATTACTGCTGTTTGTCAGGGACAAACCAATGTCGTGTACACGGTGCCGATTATTTCTGGAGCAACCGCCTATTCATGGACCATTCCTACTGGGGCCACCATTCTCTCCGGTGCAACTTCTAATAGCATCACTGTTGCCTATTCTGCAACGTCTGTTTCCGGCAATATTACTGTCATGGGAACAAACGACTGCGGATCCGGACCGGTGTCCAATCCGCTGGCCATTACGGTTAGCCCGCTTCCTGCTGCCGCCGGTGTGATCACCGGCACTGCCGCCGTTTGCCAGGGTCAAACCGGAGTTAGTTACTCCATCGTGGCCATTTCAGGCGCAACAGGGTATAACTGGACTGTGCCTACCGGGGCCTCTATCACAGGTGGCGCCAACACCAACAGCATCACCGTGGCCTTCTCGGCAACGGCTGTTGCCGGGAATGTGACCGCTCAGGCTGTCAACGCCTGCGGCGTGGGGGCTATCTCCACCTTTGCCGTTACTGTCAATAATCTGCCTGCTGCCGCTGCTACAATTACCGGACTTACACCCGTGTGTGAAGGCCGGAACGGGGTGAACTATTTTATCCCGCTGATCACCGGGGCTACCGGGTATACATGGACCATGACCATCACCGGGGCTACCATTGCCTCCGGAGCCAACACAAATAGTATTCTGGTCAATTTCCCCTCCGGCGCCTTAAGCGGAAACATCATCGTGGCGGGTACCAACGCCTGCGGGTCAGGAACACCCTCACCTGCTTTTGCCGTAACCGTCAACGCCGTGCCGCCGCCTGCCGGTAATGTCACCGGACTTACCACTGTTTGCCAGGGTCAATCCAATGTGGTTTACACCGTACAATCTATCCCGGGAGCTACAGGTTATACCTGGTCGCTGCCCACCGGTGCCACCATTACCTCCGGCGACAATACCAGCAGCATCACTGTTACCTTCTCTGCTACTGCCGTTTCCGGTTCAATTACTGTCCAGGGAACAAACGACTGCGGATCCGGAACTGTCTCTGCTCCTTTGTCTGTAACTGTCAATGCGCTTCCGGCTGCCGCCGGTGTGATCACCGGCACTGCCGCCGTTTGCCAGGGTCAAACCGGAGTTAGTTATTCCATCGTAGCCATTTCAGGTGCAACAGGGTATAACTGGACCGTACCTACCGGCTCGGCCATCACAGGTGGCGCCAACACCAACAGCATTACCGTGACCTTCTCGGCAACAGCCGTTGCCGGCAATGTGACCGCTCAGGCTGTCAACGCCTGCGGCGTAGGGGGTATCTCCACCTTTGCCGTGTCTGTTAATAATTTACCTGCTGCCGCTGCTACCATTACGGGTCTTACACCTGTGTGTGAAGGCCGGAACGGGGTGAACTATTTTATCCCGCTGATCGCCGGGGCCACCGGATATACATGGACCATGACCATTACAGGGGCTACCATTGCCTCCGGTGCCAATACCAACAGCATCCTGGTCAATTTCCCCTCCGGCGCTTTAAGCGGAAACATCATCGTGGCGGGTACCAACGCCTGCGGGTCAGGAACACCTTCACCTGCTTTTGCCGTGACCGTCAATGCCGTGCCGCCGCCAGCCGGTGATGTCACCGGACCTATTGCCGTTTGCCAGGGTCAATCCAATGTCGTTTATACTGTACAAACCATTCCCGGAGCCACAGGCTATACATGGTCGCTGCCCACTGGCGCCAGCATTACTTCAGGCGACAACACCAGCAGCATCACAGTTGCCTATTCTGCAACGGCTGTTTCTGGCAATATTACTGTCCAGGGTACTAACGACTGCGGATCAGGAACTGCGTCTGCTCCTTTGGCTGTAACCGTTAATCCGCTTCCTGCTGCCGCCGGTGTGATCACCGGCACTGCCGTCGTTTGTCAGGGTCAAACCGGAGTTAGTTACTCCATCGTGGCCATTTCAGGCGCAACAGGGTATAACTGGACTGTGCCTACCGGGGCCTCTATCACAGGTGGCGCCAACACCAACAGCATCACCGTGGCCTTCTCGGCAACGGCTGTTGCCGGGAATGTGACCGCTCAGGCTGTCAACGCCTGCGGCGTGGGGGCTATCTCCACCTTTGCCGTTACTGTCAATAATCTGCCTGCTGCCGCTGCTACAATTACCGGACTTACACCCGTGTGTGAAGGCCGGAACGGGGTGAACTATTTTATCCCGCTGATCACCGGGGCTACCGGGTATACATGGACCATGACCATCACCGGGGCTACCATTGCCTCCGGAGCCAACACAAATAGTATTCTGGTCAATTTCCCCTCCGGCGCCTTAAGCGGAAACATCATCGTGGCGGGTACCAACGCCTGCGGGTCAGGAACACCCTCACCTGCTTTTGCCGTAACCGTCAACGCCGTGCCGCCGCCTGCCGGTAATGTCACCGGACTTACCACTGTTTGCCAGGGTCAATCCAATGTGGTTTACACCGTACAATCTATCCCGGGAGCTACAGGTTATACCTGGTCGCTGCCCACCGGTGCCACCATTACCTCCGGCGACAATACCAGCAGCATCACTGTTACCTTCTCTGCTACTGCCGTTTCCGGTTCAATTACTGTCCAGGGAACAAACGACTGCGGATCCGGAACTGTCTCTGCTCCTTTGTCTGTAACTGTCAATGCGCTTCCGGCTGCCGCCGGTGTGATCACCGGCACTGCCGCCGTTTGCCAGGGTCAAACCGGAGTTAGTTATTCCATCGTAGCCATTTCAGGTGCAACAGGGTATAACTGGACCGTACCTACCGGCTCGGCCATCACAGGTGGCGCCAACACCAACAGCATTACCGTGACCTTCTCGGCAACAGCCGTTGCCGGCAATGTGACCGCTCAGGCTGTCAACGCCTGCGGCGTAGGGGGTATCTCCACCTTTGCCGTTACCGTTAATCCACTGCCTTTACATCCACCGGCCATTTTTGGGACAACTACAGTTTGCCCAAATCAATCTCCAGATGAAGTCTATTCAATCAGCCCGATTACATGGGCAACCGGATATGTTTGGTCTGTTCCTTCCGGCGCTTCCATTGTGTCAGGTCAGGGAAGTCAAAGCATTATCGTTCACTATTCTGCAACAGCCGTCTCGGGATTAATTTTTGTATATGGTACCAATGTCTGCGGTAGCGGTGAAACCGAAACAGTAAACATTAATGTTGGCCTGTTGCCTTCACCGGCCGGAACCATCGTTGGCACATCTCCTGTTTGCCAGGGACAAACCGGGGTGGTCTATCAAGTTCCTGTCATTGCGAATGCCACTTCCTACATCTGGACCCTTTCACCCGGGGTTGTGGTTGTATCAGGGGCAAGTACGAATATTATCACCGTAAATTTCTCTGCAACGGCAACCAGCGGCACAATGACCGTTCAGGGGTTGAACAGTTGCGGTGAAGGTACAGTTTCACTACCATTTAACGTTACGGTCAATGAACCTCCTGCTGCGGCCGGCACCATCACCGGTCCGACAACCGTTTGCCAGGGACAAACCAATGTAAGCTATACCATTGTTGCCATTCCCGGCGCTACAGGATATACTTGGACTGTGCCACCCGGCGCCACCATTACCGGAGGGACCAGCACAGGCACCATTACCATTACTGTTGATTATTCGAACCTGGCCTCCAGTGGAGATGTCACGGTTCGCGGAACAAATGGCTGCGGTGCAGGTATTGCTGCTACACTGGCAATTGGTGTGACCCCCTATCCTGAAGCTGCCGGAGTTATTTCCGGTTCTGCAACAGTATGTCCAAACCAAAACAATGTTAGTTATCTCGTACCACCCATTGCAGGCGCTGATTCTTATGTATGGACCGTTCCAACAGGAGCTTCAATTAGTTCCGGTGATGGTACACGGAATATCATGGTTAATTATTCAGCGACCGCCGTCTCCGGCTCGATCACTGTCTATGGCCACAATACCTGTGGTGACGGGCAAGCCTCCTCGCTCTCCATCACCGTGAGTCCGCTTCCATCCGCTGCCGGAACCATCGTTGGCACATCTCCTGTTTGCCAGGGGCAGAGTGGGGTGGTATATCAGGTTCCTGTCATCGCAAATGCCACCTCTTATCTATGGACATTGCCCACAGGCGCAACGATCGTTTCATCTCCGGTGACGAATATCATCACTGTTGATTTTTCAGCAACTGCCTCCGGTGGGAATATCACTGTTCAGGGATCGAATTCTTGCGGGGTTGGTCTTATATCTCCCGCATATGTCCTTTCGGTGACAGCGCTTCCTGCAGGAGCCGGAACAATCACAGGACTTACAACTGTTTGTCAGGGTGAATCGGGTGTGACTTATTCAATAACAGCTATTCCGGGTGTAACTGGATATAACTGGACCATTCCTGCTGGCGCTTCCATTGTAGGAGGTGCAAATACCAACAGCATTACCGTCAACTTCTCTGCAACGGCAGTTTCAGGGAACGTTACCGTTGAGGGAACCAATGGATGCGGCTCAGGCGCTGCAGCCTCGCTTGCGGTTTCAGTAACCCCCTATCCTTCAGCCGCCGGAGCCATCTCAGGACTTACCACCGTTTGCCCGAATCAGAGTCCGGATGTAGTGTATTCGATCACCCCCGTAACAGGCGCCACAAGTTATTTATGGACTGTCCCAACAGGTGCTTCCATTACCTCAGGACAGGGAAGCCAGAGCATCATCGTCCATTACTCAGGAACAGCTGTCTCCGGATCTATTACTGTGCATGGCATCAATGGTTGCGGAAACGGACAATCCTCCTCTCTGTCAATCACAGTTGGCTTATTGCCATCATCTGCCGGAACCATTGTAGGCACATCCCCGGTTTGCCAGAGTCAGAGTGGGGTGGTCTATTCTGTTCCGGTCATTGCAAATGCGACCTCCTATATCTGGACTTTGTCTCCGGGAGCTTTAATCGTATCAGGCGCCACCACAAACATCATTACGGTTAGTTTCTCTGCAACGGCAACCAGCGGCACCATGACCGTTCAGGGGTCGAACAGTTGTGGAGTAGGAACTGTTTCTGCTCCTTACACAGTCACCGTGAATGATCCTCCTTCCGCTGCCGGTACCATCACCGGTCCTACCCCGGTTTGCCAGGGTCAGAACAGCGTAGATTATTCCATTGTCGCCATCCCCGGCGCGACAGGATATACCTGGACAGTACCTCCCGGCGCTACGATCGTCGGAGGAACCAGTACAGGCACCATCACCATTACAGTTGATTTTTCTGCAACAGCCTCTTCAGGTAATGTTACCGTACAGGGAACCAACAGTTGTGGTTCAGGCGCCTCTTCTTCACTGGCTATTACAGTAACCCCCTATCCTTCAGCCGCCGGATCTATTTCAGGACTTGCCACCGTTTGTCCAAATACTAACAATGTGAATTATATCGTACCACCGATAACGGGTGCAGATAGCTATGTATGGACCGTTCCAACAGGCGCTTCAATTATTTCCGGTCAGGGAACACGGAATATCATGGTCAATTTTTCAGCGACCGCCGTCTCCGGTTCGATCACTGTTTATGGCCACAATGGCTGTGGTGACGGGCAACCTTCTTCGCTTTCCGTCACCGTGAGTCCGCTTCCATCCGCTGCCGGAACCATTGTAGGCACATCCCCGGTATGCCAGGGACAAAGTGGAGTGGTTTATCAGGTTCCTGTCATCGCAAATGCCACCTCCTATCTCTGGACATTGCCCACAGGCGCAACGATCGTTTCATCTCCGGTGACGAATATCATCACTGTTGATTTTTCAGCAACTGCCTCAGGTGGTAGTATTACTGTTCAGGGATCGAATGCCTGCGGGGTTGGTCTCGTATCTCCGGCGTTTGTCCTTACTGTGAATGAACTTCCTGCCGGAGCAGGAACAATCACAGGACTTACAACTGTTTGTCAGGGTCAATCCAACGTTATCTACTCCATTACAGCAATCCCAGGCGTATCAGGATACAACTGGACCGTTCCTGCAGGCGCTTCCATCGTAGGAGGTGCTAATACAAACAGCATTACCGTCAACTACGCTGCAACAGCAGTTTCAGGGAATGTTACCGTTGAGGGAACCAATGGATGCGGCTCAGGCGCTGCCGCCTCGCTGGCAGTTTCAGTAACCCCCTATCCTTCAGCCGCCGGAGCCATCTCAGGCGATGCCATCGTATGTCCAAATCAGAATAATGTGAGTTATGTTGTACCGGTTATAACCGGCGCGGATAGCTATGTATGGACCGTTCCTACGGGCGCTTCTATTGTTGCCGGGGATGGTACCCGTAACATCATGGTCAATTATTCGGCCAGCGCAGTGTCCGGCTCGGTTACTGTATATGGCCACAACACTTGCGGAGATGGTCAACCCTCTTCCCTCGCTGTTACAGTCAACCTGCTGCCATTGCCAGCCGGAACCATCGTTGGCACATCGCCTGTATGTCAGGGACAAAACGGGGTTGTCTTCACGGTGCCTTTAATCACCTATGCCACGTCTTATATCTGGACAGTTCCCTTTGGGGCAACCATTGTTGGCAGTGCAACAGGCAACAGCATCACGGTTAATTTTTCATCCAGTGCAACCAGTGGAACAATCACTGTACAGGGCTCGAATGCCTGTGGAGTGGGAGCAACATCTTCGTACGCTGTTACGGTAAGCGCCCTTCCCGGACCAGCCGGTACCATTTCCGGTTTAACCACGGTATGTCAGAATCAGACTGGTGTGGTCTATACGATTACTCCCGTTGCAAAC
>Ga0247841_10002021_pt1 | contig 42272 bp, 43 predicted proteins | sample LaCruzMarch2015__2_FD_192410 | JGI IMG/M metagenome (GOLD analysis project Ga0247841, IMG submission 192410) | Freshwater microbial communities from meromictic Lake La Cruz, Castile-La Mancha, Spain - LaCruzMarch2015_18m | ecosystem: Environmental > Aquatic > Freshwater > Lake | place: Spain...
TTCTAAATTTGAACTTAAATTAATTTTTATGTTTGGTGGATAAGGTAACATTTTTTCTTTATTTGATAATTAATATATATTGTATTTAAATAATTTATAATATATATTTGAATTTTATATGCAATAATAAAAATCTTATACTCTTGATATTTTTCATGAATTACCACCGACCTGAAAGAAAAATAATAATTTTTTATTTTTTATAGAAAGTTTGTCTCATTTTTCTTTCAGGACGGTGTAATACTTTTCATATAAATAAAAGAAGTATATTTGCTCCATTATTACTAAATGTTCGAACTCATAAACTATTTTCGTAATCAATCCTATCACCATATCCCTATAAATATCCTAACTAATCAAACAAATTCATATCATCAAATAAATCCATATCAGCAAATAAATCTGTATCATAATATTTCCATCTTTCTATATTAGACGGATGCTATACTTTAGCCATCAATTCCTCATACAATTCACTTTTTCGAAACCATTCTTGGTGTTTTTGTCTGATAAAGAACTCTTTTGATTTTTTCATTTTGTTTTCACTTAACCAGTAATAATTCCATGGTTTATCGTGATCTGCTTGAACGATATCCAATGTGATATTTGGATTTCCGCTTAACCTGTCATAATCCCATGGTATTTCGGGATGTGCTTTAGTGATATCCCATGTGATATTTGGATTTCCACTTAACTTGAGATAATCCCATGGTTTATCGGGATGTGCTTCAACGATATCCCATGTGATATTTGGATTGTAACTTAACACGACATAATCCCATGGTTTATCGGGATGTGCTTCAATGATATCCCATGTGATATTTGGACTTCCGCTTAACCATTCATAATTCCATGGTATTTCGGGATGTGCTTCAATGATATCCCATGTGATATTTGGATTTCCGCTTAACCAGTAATAATCCAATGGTATTTCGGGATGCGCTTGAACATTATCCCATGTGATATTTAGATGTTCACTTAACCAGTAATAATCCCATGGTATTTCGGGATGTGATTGAACGATATCCCGTGTTATATTTGGATTGAAACTTAAACGAGTATAATCCCATGGTATTTCGGGATGTGCTTGAACGATATCCCATGTGATATTTGGATTTTCACTTAACATGCCATAATTCCATGGTTTATCGGGATGTTCTAAGATATACTGAAAGAACATTTCACTCCATTCTTTTAAAAATTCATCATATAAATTCATTTTGTAGTTTTGCATTATTACACTGTTAAAATACATAAAAATATGAAAATATATTTCAATTTTTTTAGCATATAAAATGTGCGTTTTAAATGAGAAAAGGTGTAATTAAGAAAAGGTGTAATTTATTATTATTATATATATATATATATTATATGAGTGAAAAACATACAAAAAAAAATAAAATAACTGAAAAAACTATAAAAACAAAAAAATTGAATATTAATTCTTCTTCGGTAGAGAGAAAGAAAAAAGATACAATTAAAAATAATAAAATAAAAAAAGGTACACAAAAAAAAAAAGTATTAATAATTAAGTCATCAACTACATCATCTCCAAAAATAAAAGATAAAATTGAAACAAATATAAAACATGAAATAGGACTTCATAAAACAGATTTAAAGATATCTCAAAATAATACACAAATGTTACATCCACAAATGTTACATCCACCTTGTCGTTTAAATGAAAAATTTATTGAGTTGATGGAACAATTATCAAATATTATGTTAAAACAGGGTGAACCATTTAGAGCGCGGGCTTATCAAAAAGCACAAGAAACAATTATGTCATATCAAGGTAACATTTTTAGCCCAAATGACTTAAAAAATAAACCTGGTATTGGTTCAACAATAATGGAGAAATTAAATGAATTTGTTCTAACAGGAACTTTGAAGATACTTGAAAGAGAGAGAAATAATCCAGTAAATATTTTAACAGATGTATACGGAGTAGGACCTAAAAAAGCAAAAGACTTAGTTGATAAGGGTATTACATCAATTGAGGATCTCCGTAAGAATCAACAATTACTTAATGATATTCAAAAAATTGGACTAAAATATTATGAAGATGTTATAAAACGAATACCTCGTACTGAAATACAAGATTATGAGAATATTTTTAATAATGAATTTAAAAAAGTTGCTACAAATAATTCACATTTCGAAATAGTTGGTTCATATCGTCGTGGAGCTCAAAATTCAGGTGATATTGATGTAATTATTACAGCTGATTCACCTAAAGTATTTACAAATTTCATTGATGAATTAATTAAAAAACAAATAATATTATATGTTCTCTCTAGAGGTTCAAATAAATGTTTAGTTATGGCAAAAATACCTTCTTCAAATTCAGTTCGTCGTGTTGATTTCTTATACACTAGTTTGGAAGAATTCCCTTTTGCTATTTTATACTTCACTGGAAGTAAACATTTTAATACAGTTATGCGTCATATTGCTCTAGAAAATGGTTATACAATGAATGAACACGGTATAAATAAAATAGAAGCAAAAAAGAAGGGTGAAAAAGTAGACCACATTTTTAAGAATGAAAAGGATATATTTGATTTTCTTGGTCTTATCTATAAGAATCCAATTGAACGTATAGATGGAAGAGCAGTCATAAAATCATCAATTCCACAACAGATTATTAATCAAGAAACTAAAACTGAATTGTCAGCATTGACAGATAAAAAGATTACAGAAAAAACAGAAACTAAAAAACCATCTTTAAAAAAAATAGTAATTGAAAGTGATGAAGATGATGAAAGTGATGAAAGTGATGAAGATGAAAAAGAACAAATTGACAAATCTGTTATCACTATTGCTAACAACTTTAAGAAAAATGGTATTACAGTTTTAGATGATTTAAACGAAAATCAATTAACATCTATTCTTCGTGAAGCTAATAAGGCATATTATAATCAAGAACCATTTATGACTGATAATGAGTTTGATATTGTTAAGGAATATATTGAGAAAAAATACCCAAGTAATAAAGCAATTGTTGAGATTGGAGCTTCAGTAGAGAAAAATAAAGTTGCGTTACCTTATTATATGGGTTCTATGGATAAAATTAAACCTGATACAAGCGCACTCTCAAATTGGATGACAAAATATTCAGGACCTTATGTATTATCTTGTAAACTTGATGGTGTTAGTGGTTTATACACGACAGAAGGTTCGAAACCAAAATTGTATACAAGAGGTGATGGCAAAGTTGGACAAGATATAAGTCATTTGATCCCTTATTTACGGTTACCTAAAACTAAAGGAATTGCTATTAGAGGTGAGTTTATTATACCAAAAGAAGATTTTAACATAAAATATAAAGATAAATTCGCAAATCCTAGAAATATGGTTGCGGGGATTATAAATCATAAGACTATAAATAATGCTATAAAAGATTTACATTTTGTTTCTTATGAAGTTATAAACCCGGTTAAAAAACCAAGTGAACAAATGACCTTTCTCTCTACTCTTGATGTAGAGGTTGTTCTTTATAAATTTGAAAAAACATTATCAAACGAGTTACTTTCTGAAACTTTGGTTGAATGGAGAAAAATTTATAGTTATGAAATTGATGGTGTTATTGTTGCTAATGATGAAAAATATAATAGAAAAGATGGTAATCCAGATCACGCCTTCGCATTTAAAATGGTTTTATCAGATCAAATCGCCGAAGCAAAGGTGATTGATGTTATTTGGACACCAAGTAAGGATGGATATTTGAAACCACGTGTTAGGATTGAACCAATAAATTTAGGCGGTGTTCGCATAGAATATGCTACTGGTTTTAATGCTTCATTTATTAATGAAAATAAAGTTGGAATTGGAGCTATAATTGAGATTATTCGCAGTGGAGATGTTATTCCTCATATTCGCAAAGTTACTGTTCCAGCTGAACAAGCAAAAATGCCATCTCTACCATTTAAATGGAATGATACTCATGTTGATGTTATGCTTGAAGATTTAGAAACTAATGAAACTGTTAAGGAGAAGGTTTTAACTGGATTCTTTAGAGGAATTGGTGTTGAAGGATTAAGTTCAGGAAATATTACTCGTATTATTAAAGCAGGTTATGATACTGTTCCAAAAATTTTAAAAATGGATGTTGTTGATTTACTTAAAGTTGAAGGATTTAAAGAAAAAACTGCTAATAAATTGTATAACGGAATTAAAGAGAAAATAAATAATGCTTCATTGATAACAATAATGTCGGCATCTAATATATTTGGGCGCGGTTTTAGTGAGAAGAAATTAGAATTGATTATGGAAGGTTATCCAAATGTTTTGTTATCAAAAGAAACTGACTCTCAAAAGGTTGACAAAATTTCATCAATTAAAGGAATGGCTAAAAAAACTTCTGAAGCATTTGTAGAGAAAATTCCAGAATTTATTCAATTTATTAATGAATCCGGACTTTCTAAAAAATTAACTCCTAATACTGAGAAAAAAACTGTTCTTATCGATGAATCTCATCCATTATTTGGAAAAACAATTGTTATGACTGGATTCAGAGATACTCAAATACAAGAAGCTATTAAATCATTAGGAGCAAAACTAGGGTCAAGTGTGTCAAAAAATACATTTATTGTACTAGTTAAAGATATTGAAGAAGATACAGGTAAGGCAGCTGAAGCAAGAAAAATAGGGGTTAAACTTATGACACCTAAGGAATTCACTGAGAAATATTTATAAATTTATTATCTATATATTTGAAAAAGTTTTAACCAATTAGGGAGTTAAATAAATTATTTATAAAAACATAATAAAAACATAATAAAAACATTTATATATCTAAGTATATTATATAGAATGTTCAAATTATTTGTTTTATTAACGTCCTTTTTTGGTGTTTTTTCTACTGAAAATTATCTTCGTGGAGGAGTAACTACTTCTTTTTTAGATGATAATGTTGAGTGGAAAGAATTTACTAATTTTCAAGATAGTTTTGGTAAAAAATATGAAACAATTCAAGAATTGGAACTACGTTTTCAAGTTTTCCGCACAAATCTACGTAATATTATCATTCATAACTTAGACTATTCTCAAAATTTCACAATGAGTATTAATCAATTTACTGATTTAACTCCTCAGGAATTTAAGGATCAATATATCGGTGGATTAAAGTCTTCACTTGGTTCATATGGTTGTAGTAGTTTTTCTAGCTCTGATTTAGCTACTCCTTCTTCAATTGATTGGCGTACTAAAGGCGCTGTTACTTCAGTAAAAGATCAAGGACAGTGTGGATCTTGTTGGACTTTTTCTGCCACAGGTGCTGTTGAAGGTGCTTGGGCTATTTCAAAAGGACAATTAATTGACTTATCCGAGGAACAACTTGTTGAATGTGCTACTGGGGTAACATATGGTTCTCATGGATGCCAAGGTGGTGAAATGGAGGGTGCATTCAAATATATTATTCAACACGGACAATGTTCACTAGCTTCATATCCTTATACTTCTGGAAATGGTCAATCTAGTATGTGTAAACCTTGTTCTTCTGTTGCCTATATATCATATTGTTATGATGTTAAACCAAATGACCAAATTTCATTAAAAGCTGCCGTTGCTCAACAGCCTGTTTCTATCGCTATATCTGCTGATACAAGATTATTTCAATCTTACTCATCTGGCGTTATTACGTCTTCTTCTTGTTATACCAGTTTAGATCATGGAGTTCTTGCTGTTGGTTATGGTACTGAAAATGGTCAAGATTTTTGGTTAGTTAAAAATAGTTGGGGGACTACGTGGGGAATGGGGGGTTATGTAAAGATTGCTCGTTCTGACAGCACTAATGATGCTGGAATTTGTGGAATTGCTATGCAACCAAGTTTTCCAACAGTTTAATTTATTACACCTTTTCACATTTAAAACGCCCAAAATAATATAAAGATATCTTTATATTATTTATTACAATAATGAAGAATAAAGAAGAATTTTTTAAGTGTTCTTATTATAATTGTGATAAATCTTTCACAAAAGACTATTTCTCTTCTGGATTAAAATCACTACCGGTAAATGACGAAGATAAATTTCACCAAATATTAGAAGGTTTGCTTAAAACAAGATTATTTTGTATAAAATGTTCTACAAATCACGCAACTATTATATGTATTAATTCAAAAATCCAAATTGAAGAATAATAGGCGTTTTAAATGAGAAAAGGTGTAAAAAATACAAAAATACAAATTTAAAAAATAAATAAATTATATTACATAGAAATATTTAAAATTCAAATTCAAATTCAACAAGTGATTTCATATCTGTTTTCATTTTCGCAAACATAATACTTTTTACTTTTGATAAAATGGATTCTTGATTAAATTCTATACTCATTATTTTTACTATTGCTTTATCAAATTTTATTGAATAAGCATCACTAGATCTAATATCGTCTGCTTTTGCTTGTTTAAAATCGTAAAATGCTTTTATTATTTTCATTTGAACTTTATTCAAAAATTTAACAAAAATATCTCGTGAAATTTCAACCCATATTTTTTTATCATCTACTAAATCATAAATATAAAATACATTTACCTTCTGTACAAACGCAAATATTGGATTTTCATTCTCATTAAAATTATAAATTGTTCTTGAAAATATCTCATTTAAAACGTCATTAAATGAATTTTCAAGAAGAATTCTTATATCATCTTCATTTATAACTATTTTATCAATAATAGAATCAAATAATATGTTCGGGGTTATATTATCATTTAACCATTCAAGTATATTTATTTTCTTTTTCTTTTTAATAACCCATTTATTTAATTCATTTACTTTTTCTTCTAATCTATTATATTTTTGACCGAGTTCAATTAATATTTGAAACATTTTTTTTTGACATGGTAATGATTCTTCTTCATCTTCAATAATTAATGATGATTTTTTTCTTTTATGTAAAAGCTCACAAATAATAATATGTTTATCAAGATTAGTTCTTTTAATATAACTTTTGCCACAATGAATACAACATTGAGCTGGTTGTTTTATTCTATTTGGAATATTATTTGTTAATTTATTCATATAATTTATTTCTTGTTTATTATTTATTGATTTATTTTTCTTTATTTAACTAATATCAATTTTAAATAAAAATAATATAATACCTTTTTATATATATATAATGAACATAATTGGTAAAACATCAATAGTATTTAATGAACCTAATAAATTAGTAGGACTACCTCCGTTTTATTATAGATATAGAAGTTGTGACACAAATTTAAATGGAAATACACCTGCTGACCAATATCAAAAACTTAAATTGATTCAAAATACTGTTCGCGTTTATGGTTCACTATATACATCAAATATAGGACCCCTAAATGCTTATAAAAAACCAACAACTGCTACTTATGGTGTATGTTGGAATCAAATGAGTGATAGACCTATTCCTAGTGTTCAAAGAGCTTCAATACCAACTGGTTTCAATAATAGTTTAAATAGTCGTCATCATTCGGTTACTTCAAGTAAACCTGGTAGTCAAACTCCTGGTGGAGTTGGTTGCGATATTAAACATAATTCATATGATAGATATTTGAATCGTTTAAAAGGTAAAGGACCATTAAGACGCGGAGCTATTCCTCCTACATTTGGAGCTCCTATACCTTTTAATTCTGCGTACCCTATTTATGGAGGTAAAATTGTTAAAACAAATATTGTTAGCGGTTGTGATTGTCCAATTGGCACACCACAACAAAATTTTACACAAGATTTGATAATATATAACAATCCTAATTGGTATCCCGATCCTAGTGGAAGTTATTTAGTTTATACGATTGGTTCGCACGTTTATGCTAAAGAAGGAAATAATAATTTTTATACAGAAGGAATTATTACATCTATTATTGAAGATACATATACTGTTACATTTGTTATTAGTGGCAATACACAATCTGGATATACTTATAATGAATTAATACCATATTTCCCTTGTAATTGTAGTAATGAGATTCAAAATTATTCAAACGAATATTTAAATGTTGGTATTAAAGAATATAATCTAGATTGTTATCTTCCAACAGATTTACTTTTAGGAACCAATGTTTTATAATTTTAGAAACAAAACAAAATAATTATAATATTTATATTAGTTATAAATAATATGCCAGCAAAAATTAATATGGTCATTTCCAATGGTAATCATATGTTACCACAATTTCGTTCAATTCAAGCCGCAAGTACTCCAACAGTTGCTAAAGCACCAACATCATTAAGTGCTCCATTTATTGCTAGAGTTCATAATGTTAGACCTGGTTGTGGTTCTTGTGGAAGAAAATAAGCATTTTATAATATTAATTTTATTCACTAATATTATAATGTTCTCTCTATCAACAATTTATACAACTCCTTATCCTTCTAATAGATTACATAAGGCTACTAATTATAAGACATTATTTGATACAACATTACTACCTTATAATAAAATGTATGACGGTTGTTCCAGTAATTTTTGCTATACAACAAGTAAAGGTACATTTATTTATAAACCACATACTGATGTTGGAATGGTTGGTAGAAGTGCGGCAGGCTATTTAGCTCAAAGAAAACGTATGTAATAATTTTATATATCTAGATATGAGTTAAACAAAAAATTATTTTGAAGGACCTATTGATTCTTGAAATTGTTTTAACCATTTTGATTCGTGAAAAAAATCACCCCATTTTGCTGTAATTAATAATACAAAACCAAATAAATATAACAATATCTTTGTCTCTCCATCAATCATAACCATTCTATTCTTTCTTGGATTGAAAAGGTAAATTAACAGCATCGACATTAATAAAATAAAAACAAATTCAAACCTTTCCTTCCAATATACAATTTTTTTATCTAAATCAGAATCTGTTTTACCTTTAGCTTTTAAATAAATATGAGTTGCTGCCATTAAAATAAAACCAATTTTTACGGCAAAAATTAAATAAATATACATATCGTATTTATTCATATATAAATTATAAATATTATTTAATAATATTTATTTATTTTAAAATATTATTATGAGTAACTCAAATACTTTCAATAATAGCAATTTTCAACAAACTCCATTAAATGATGCTTATCATTTTACTTCATTTAGTTCATATATAACAAATGGTGGATTACTTTCAAAATTCTCTCCAAAATGTATTTTTTGTCATTCAAATGACTCTATATCTCTAATAAATGATGGTGGATCATTTAGACAATGTAAAATATGTAAAAAACAGTTTAAGGCACTATTACTAAAATAATAATTTATAATTTATAGTTTATAATTTATAGTTTATAATTTATAGTTTATAATTATATAGTTTATAATTATATAATGGCTTGTACTATTTCCTGTATGATATCTGCTGTTTTTATTATAGGTATGATTTATTTTTATAATATTACTGATAAAAGTGAAATTGTTAGACAATATAAAGATAAATTACCAAATGATTTACAAAAAAGATATGAAAATATCTCCAAAGAGAGAATGAAAATCAGTTTGTATGGTTATGGTATTGGATTATTAATTTCTCTCTTTGTTATCTTTTACAATATTAAAATAAAACATATAAAACTTAATAACATTTCTTTAGTTTGTACAGTAATGGCAATTTGTTTTTTAACAAATTATTTTTATTATATATTGTCACCTAAAACAGATTGGATGTTAAATCATATAAAAGACCCAGAACAAGTAAAGGCTTGGCTACAAATGTATAGAGAGATGTCTTTTAATTATCATAGTGGATTGGTTTTGGGTATTATTGCTGTTGGTATTTTAGCTTTTGCTTTTAGATGTTAATTATACCAATTATAAGGGTTAAAACCATATGCTATCTCAGCACCTAAATGGAGAATACTATGAACACCAATTACTAAAATTAATAAACAAAAAATAACTATTTGTTGGTATAAATTTAGTTTTAGAAACTTACTATAATTTTTAATGAAAATGATAAATATAACTAACATAAATAACCCAGTCAATATTAATCCATTCATAGAAGGAGCTATTAGAAGACTTGTCAACATTTATATTTATTATAGATTATTTTTATACAACAATTTATATAAAAACTACTTAAAGACATTTCAATTTATAAATTAGTAATTGAATTAGTTAAAAGTTCATAATCAATTACTTATACTTATAAGGTAAGAAAAATATTATAAAATAGTTTATATAATTGTTAAGTTAATTGACACATATTTTATTTGTATTTTTATTTTATTATAGAAACAGCATTTTTGGTCCTATGATGTAACGGCTAGCATTTGAGACTTTGAATCTCACCATCCGAGTTCGAATCTCGGTGGGACCTTTTATATATTTGGTATTTATGTATTTGGTATAATACAATGGTCTGATAATTTAATGGTAGAATAGTTGACTGTTAATCAACCAACCTAGGTTCGATCCCTAGTCAGACCGATTTAATATTATAAAATTTAATTCATTTTTTATAATATTTTTTAAGATTTTTTAAGATTTTTGAAACATCTTAATACATTCCCAAATTTTGGCAGATTCATCAATTCCAAAAGCACCTCTTTTATGAGCGAGAGATAAAAAACTTACCATAATATTTAAAGCTGTGTTTTCATCAGTAATTGGAATATCTACTAATTTAGTTTCTTTTTCACTTGGAACATCCACTTCTTTTGTTTTGTTTTGCTCACTTTCCATTATAATTTATTTAGATAAGTAATTTTTAAGTTTTATTTTCATAATAATATTTATTATTTTTATTTATTTTTATTTATTTTTATTTATTTTTATTTATTTTTATTTATTTTTATTTATTTTTATTTATTTTTATTTATTTTTATTTATTTTTATTTATTTTATTATTTTTCAAGATAAAATGCGAATTAAATTATTTAATTCTTTAATTATGTAAATCATTTAAAGCTATTGTGGATAATATATAAATAATATATGTCTTTAAACTCTAGTATGCTGCTGAATAGTGAATCAATTCTTAAAACTGAAATTAAAAATAAAGGGTTTGCTCTTTTAGATCAATTGTTTAAAGAAAATGGTTGGCATCTTTGTAAAAATGAAATGAATATTATATGTTATACTAAGTTTAGTAACGAAACTGATTTATTTGAAATTAAAATAGATCATAAGAATATTTATGTTAGTATTCCAATTAAAAACAGCCCTTTCCAATATAATACTTCATTTAATAATTATTTTCAAGCAAGTGAATATATTGAAGCTAGATTTTTCGATTTCATTGGAAAAAAAAATTGATTTAATTAAATTAATTAAAATCAAATGTATAATATATTTATTATAACATAATGTCTCAATTCGTTTCTAATACTGATTTATTTGTTCACAATATTCTACAGTTTGATACTAATAATATTAATGTCGAATATGTTCCTATTTCTATTCCAGAAGCTAAATTTGGAATACTTAATTTAAAAGCTGTTTCTACTCATCATATCAATGAAGATGACAATGATATTATATTTATGGTTGATTGTTCAGGCTCTATGTCTGATGAATGTAGTGATGGTGAAAATAAAATGCATCATATTCTTCATACTATTAAAAATATAATTTTATATTTCAAAGAAAAACAATCTATAAAAGTTCACATAACAATTGACGCATTTGATAACACTGTTTATAGAATTTTAGACCGTTCTTGTGTAAATGAACATAATTATGCTTCTATTATCGAAAAAATTAATACAATCTCACCTAGATATAGTACTGACATACAATTAGCTCTAAATTCTGTTAAAAATACTTCTCAAATTATTAAAAATGATTTTCCAAATAATAATATTGTAGTTATATTTATGACAGATGGTAAAGTCACTTCAGGTTCAAGTGAACATTCTATTTTATCAAAAAATATTGATAGAAGTATTACAAATGCTTTTATTGGCTTTGGAATTGAACATGACGCAAATTTATTGAATGCTTTAAGTAACGGAGAAAATAGCGCATATTATTTCATTGACAAATTAGAAAATTCAGGCCTTGTATATGGAGAAATTTTACATGGAATCATTTATAAAATTCTTAAAGATGTTAAAATTTCTATTAAAAATGGCTTGATATATGATTTTAAAAATAATATTTGGGTTGAAATGCTTTATATTGGAGACATTTGTAGTGAAGCTAATAAAATTTATCATATTGCTTCTTCTAATCCTGATAATTGTATCGTTACTTTATCAGCAAATAGAATTTTATGTTCTCATGAAAATACTAGAAATGTTAATATTAACATTTCTAAAATTAAAGAATATGCTGATCATACTAAATATATTTATAGACAAAGAACATTACAACACCTATATATTGCTAGTGATTATATTAAAAGAAAAAATATTACGGATAATATATATAAAGATGAACTCAATAGATATTATTATGATTATGAATATAATAGTCAGTTATTAAAAGATGAATCAATCATCAAGAAAAATCTTCGTAAGTTTATTAGAGAAATGAAAAATTATATCAAAGAAAATAATAACGAAGATGATAAATTTATGTTAAATTTATGCGATGATATTTGTATATGTTATAAAACAATTGGAACTAAATTTAATGCTATGTACACTTATTCTAGACATTCTTCTCAAGGAACACAAAGATATTATACAGTTACGAGTATACCTGAATCTACGCAAGAGTTATATCCAAATACAAAATTATCTAAAATACAACCTCCTATACTTACTAGACAAACTAATCAAATCTCTAATAACCAAATAAGAGTAAATGTTCCAATATTTGACTTTGAAACAATACAAAAATATAATGATGAATGTGATCCTCATTGGTATAATAATACTGAAAACTTGTTTGATGATGATTTACAACATATTGTTGCTGATTGTGGTGATACACCTTATCTTACACCAACCGCTACTCAAATTATGAGAGATATTAGTAGTGGCACAAATAGATGTGATATATTTTCACAAGATAATGAAGGATAATTAAGTAAAACGATTAAAAAGAAAAATAAACCAAAACATATTAAAAATTTCATTTTATAAATATTTTTTCGTATTCACAACTTTTAGTTACCTTTATTAGGTGTCTTTTTATTGTCAGCGTTTTTCTACGAAACAATTTTGAACGTTTTTTATTCTATCTACATTATTTCATTAGCTACAAAATATTTATACTTTTTCTCATATAAAATTTGGAGTTTTACCATTTAGACGTTTTACCATTTAGACATTAAAATGTAAATATTATATGCGTAAAAAAATAAAAATTATATTAATTATATTAATTATATTAATTATATAATGTTAAAAATAATTCAAAACATTCCTAATGTTTATACATATCCTCTTACATATGTTTTTGAACATATTAAATTAAAACATAAACCAAATACTTTATGGTTAGAGTTTGGTGTAGCAAGTGGAAGATCTATTAACTATATTTCAAAATTTACAAATGATAAAGTATATGGATTTGATAGTTTTGAAGGATTACCTGAAAAATGGCGTGATGGTTTTAATAAAGGAGCATTTAACCAAAATGGTAATTTACCACAAGTGAATAATAATGTTGAACTTATAAAAGGTTGGTTTAATGAAACATTAGTTAATTTTATAAAAACACAAAATAAAAAAGTTTCATTTATTCATATGGATGCTGACCTGTATAGTTCTACAAAATATATATTTGATGTATTAAAAGATTATATTGATACTGATTGTATTATAGTTTTTGATGAACTATTAAATTATCCAGGTTTTGATGGAGATACAGGAGAACTTAAAGCATTTTATGAATTTATTACAGAAAATAAAGTAGATTATGAATGGATTGGAATGAATGGAACACCAACTGGTATGTCTGGTTATGGTCACGAAAATGTAGCATTAATTATTCATTCAATAAATTAATAAAATATATGTTTATTATATTCTCATATATAACGGGCTTTTTATATGAGAAAAGGTCTAAATAAAAAATCCTAAATTTTTTATTTTAATTTATTGTTTTATTGGATATATATTTTTACTTCTAATTATTTCTAATGCGTTTTGTTATATTTTCTTTTCATTTCTGCTTATGTTAATCCATATCCCAATTTATTAAGTTTTGTAATCGTGATTTTAACATATTAAAGTAATTCTCTATGGAATTGGTTAAATGTTGGTAAGGAACACAGCATATAATAAATTATTTTGAGATGAAATTATATCCTAATTTATTTGATATTTTTATTTTTAAATCTTCAGAAAATCTATCATATTGATGAACTATATAAGATATATTATTTTCACTATTAATAATGTTTTGATTTTCGTCTAATTTATGTAAATCACAACCAACTGTATTAACAAAATTGTCTTTGTTTGATAATAATTTGATATTTACACCATCGATCATTTTCAAATGAAGAATATAATTGTGAATTCCTTGATCTAAGTTCTCTATTATATTAAATTTCTTTAAAATGTCGCACATAACATTAACATATCTTTTAAATGCTTGTGTTTTGGCAAAAGTTGTGCCACAACAAATAACTGTATTTTCTGAGATATTATCATAAATTTTTTCATTCATTATATTTTCTAGTTTTTTTATCCAAATACTATTGCAGTTCTTGTCTTGAAATATTTTAATTCCTTCTAAAAATCCATATAAATCAATATTGTTATCAAGTATATAGTCATTTATATTTTTTTGAAATAGGACATCTCTCATATCGCAGAAAAATACATAATTGCTTTTTATAATATTGTTATTTAAATAATTTTCAATAATAAAAAATCTATGGTTATTTATGTGTGTATTGAGGTGACAAGTATCGTCTATAAAATATAAAATATTGTCATATAACTCTTGTAATTTATGTATATTCTTAATATCATTTTCTTTTAAAATAATATGTACATTTCCGTTAAATCCAGTTTTTCTTAATGATCCTATAAATCTTTCATAAACATAATAATCATAATTTGCTCCATATGTTAATATATCAATAGAAGGCATTTATATTTATTTTATATATATATTTTATATATTTATTTTATATATTGAATAAATTCATCATAAACAATTTAAACGAACAGCATAAAATTTTTTACAGTGTCATTTGTATGACAAATAAATGATTTATATATATATATATATGATACTTATTATTAGAGGACATATTCGTGATTCATTTACACATGAACTATATAATTTAGTAAAAGAAATACACACTATATTTTTGATTTAAATATATATATATATACTTGGAATATATATGCTAATGATATTAGTCATAGAAAAATAAATAAAAATGACAAAATTGTAAATGAGCTAATAATTTATCATTATTTTGATGACGTAAAATATTTAATAAAAATTTATTATTGATGATGATACTAAAATAAAATTTATATGTTATACGTTATTTTATTTATTCAAGACAAATTTATACATTCATATTCCATAGGTAATTCCAAACACTACTTATATTTGGTGACTTATTTTTTACTTTTATTTCAAAGGGGCATGAATAATCTGGATCTTCATTTATTGCTCCACAAGGATTACAAGAACCATTTACAAATTTAAATCCTGGAATTATATTTTCTAAATCATTATAATCTACTTGTGATACTCTTGAAGTTTGTTCACCATATATACCACCTTTTCCTGTATATGTTGTTCTCTCCAATAATGCGCCATTTGATTTATCCATATTACATTTAATTACATCAGCGGTTCTATTTTCTAATAAACCTGAGTTATAAGCAAATTCACCAAATCCATTTGGAAGTTCCTCTTCCTTATTTGGTTTTTTAACAAGAATACCATTCAATAAAAATTGACCTTCTTTTGTTTGATAAGAGAGAATTCTTAAAATAGCTGCTTCATTATAAATTGTTCTGGTATAATTTATAGAATCTTTTGAAAATGTTCTTATAAATGGATTTTTATTTTGGGCTTCTTCGTATAATTTTATTGTTTTTTGTGACCATGGCCACATTCCATTTTTATTAAAATAATTCAATTCTTCTTGAGATGCTTGGGTTTTTTGAATCAAATCAACATCAAAAATTTTTTCACGATTTATAGTATTTTGAATCTCTAAAAAATCTTGTGTTGAAGTAGAATTCCAAACAAAACCTTCTTTTGAATTTGATAATTGACTGAATCTATATAAAACTATAAATATTATACTTATAATTATTCCATATTTTATATCATACATTAATGTTAAACATGATATTGTTAATAATATTAAATTACCTAAAATTGAATTAAATAATGAAGCAAATAACTCTGGAATTAAATATAAAAAAATCCATAATATTACTAGTATTGAAAGTATTCCAATTAATCTTGTTTTATTTTCATTATTTATTAAACTTTTTAATTGTTTCATATATTATTAAACTATTTATATTTTTTTATAATTTAATAATATAAATATCATGCGACTAAAGTAAATAAAAGAAAAAATAATTATAGATAATAATAAATTACATTATAGAAAAATAATAAATAATTACATTATAGAAAAATAATAAATAATTACATTATAGAAAAATAATAAATAATTACATTATAGAAAAATAATAAATAATTATAGAAAATAATACAAAACATTATAGTGACAAAGGTTTAAGAATTATAAGATTGTTTTAACGACCTGTTGAACCAAAACCACCAGAACCTCTCTTAGTTTCTTCACCTAATTCCTCTTTTGAATTTACAATTTCTACTATAATTGGAACTAATCCTGGAGCGCAAATTTGTAGGTAACGGTCATATTTTTTACCAAAATAATCCGCTTCTATATTGCTTTCTATTATTTTATTTTGAGGAATATTTACTACATCAAACATACCTATTAGATGACCACGGTATCCTGAATCAACTATTCCTGTTGAATTTGCCAAACGTAATTGCGTCTTTGAAAGTGAAGAACGAGGATACATATAATATCCTGTGTTAAAACTCTTGCCTACATGTGTAAACATTTCAGCTGAACAACATATTTTATAATCTAATTTATTCACAGGACTTATGTTGTCACGTCCTGACCCATAAAAACGTAAAATATCTCCATTTATTTCATCATTATCGGCAGGAGCAAATAAATCAAAACCAGCATCAATATGAGTTGAGTCACTTAATAGTTTTTTATTGTGATTATATGCTGCTTCAATATAAATATCATGTAACTTTATATCGTTGTTATCAATATATATTTTTAAAAGCATGACCTTTTCATATGTATTTAATAAATTATTTATAATATTATAATTGGTATTGGTATATTGTGACATTTTTATAATTATAGAAAAATGATTTTATATTGTTTTATATATTTTTATATTATTTTACATATTTTATATTATTTTTCATTTTTAAATTAAATTTGTATTTTGTTCTTCAATAAGGTCTAATGCTTTTAATCTATAATAAAAAAATCGTCTACTAACATTTATTTTTATCCTTTCAAAATTTGTATCATAAATTAATTTATCTAGTTTATCTTCTATATTAATAGCACCCTGACTTTTTACATCTTCTTTTAATTTATTTAATTTTTCTAACTCATCATTTACCTTTGAATATTTTTTATTCCAAATTTTAAAACTCTCGTTCATTTCATAAACGATTTCTGTATAACTCTTTTTTGGCATATCATCGAATTCCATTATCTCTTCAATTGTGGCTGTATCTAAGATATTAATATTATTATTTTGTTTCTTATCATAATACATAACAGAATAATTGTTAAAATCTAATATAAATATTAATCCATATTCTTCTTTTTGATTTATTATATATCCTGATTCCAACAAATTTATATAACTACTTTGACACCATTTTAGAATACAAGGCCATTCTTCTAATGATTTTGATTTATTTGAACCTTCTAAATCGGTAAATACTTTACATTTTTCAATATCTATTTGTTTTGGTTTACCTTTAACGGGTTTTATTTTTTCAAATGCTTCCTTTAGTGACTCTTTTGAACCAAAATGTTTCATCAATATATAAATTTCTCTAACTAATATTTGCCAAAGTAAATCAGAATCATTTTGAACATGAGTTATACGTTTTTTTTTTCCTATTATATAACCAAATACTCCTTGGGTTACCATTTATTTATTTTTATTGTATTAATTTATAAAAATAAATTTAAACTATTTTAAATTGTATTTAATAATTTCATTTTTGTAAAAGTTGATTTTTATATTTTTATATTTTTATATTTTTATATTTTTATATTTTTATATTTTTATATTTTTATATTTTTATATTTTTATATTTTTGTATTTTTATATTTTTATATTTTTGTATACCAAGCTGGTGGTGTCAAATAAATATTTGATGTACCACAAGCATTACCAACACTCGTTATACTTGTTCCACCTGTTCTTATTCCTGTTCCTGTTTGAACGGCGAACGGAAATGGCTTTTGAGGTCCAACTGGATTATTACAGCCTCTTGTTAAATATAAATTATATTGTCCATAAGAAACTGGTTGCCGTAATATCTTTGTATATGGACCATTACGAGCCATATCATTATATTTAAATCCAGCAGTTGAACGACCTTGCGTACATAATGTTGGACCACATTTAACAATATGTCCTTCATATTCAGCAGCATTATTTACTTTTAGATTACAAGTGTTAGCAGCTGCCAAATTTTGAATATATAATCCTTGACTTGCTGTATCTGTTTGATCTCCAGTATAATTCGGTTGGACCCAATAATTTGGATATTGACCATTATATGCCCATCTATATTTTTTCTCTAACATACCATAAGTTGATAATACTGATGGTTTAATATATAAATATTGGGTTCCCATTGTATCTACAACTCTTGAGTTAAGAACTGGCTCGACTGCTGCTTGTTTGCTTTGCGCATTTGGAATGGCACCTGTTGAACCGGTTTCTTGGTTTCCTACTAATGTAGCAGAAGGATATTTACCATAAGTACCACCAAAACCAATCGGCTGAGTTCCTCTATAAGGAGTTCCTGATTTTGACATTTTCATATCTTTTCCTACTCCACCTATATTTCTATGACCTCCATTTATTGAAAAACCTACTGGTCCTGGATTATGTATAGCTAATTGAAGACCATTTGTTGAGTGACCAAATGGACCCTGTGGCAACCAAACACCACCAGGAGCTTTACCTGAACGTTTTGAACCATAATTAATTACAGATTTTCTTTTAAAAGCAGTTAATGACATATAACATATTATGAGATTTTAATCAAGATTTTTATTATATTAATTGTATACTTCTCTTTTCTGGGTCTTCAACTAAACATCTAGAGAGAAGCCAATATAATTTTGTATCTTTAAAATGAAGTTGATTTAAATATTCTTTTATCTTATCATTTATTACATCTTCATTTTTTTCTTTTAAATCATATTTTAAATATTCTTTTAAATATTCTACATAAAAATTATCTTCTGATATTAAAGCATTTAATATTAAAAATCCTAAGCTAAAGTATGATGTTTTATAATGAATATATGATGGTAAAACTTTGATTCTTAACATTTCTGGTGAAATATAGAAATCTTTTACATTAAATGGGCAGCTGATTATAGCAAGATTGTCCTTCGGATTTATATCGGCTATTAAATCGCTGCCAAGATATGCGAAGTTTGTGTCGTTTATTACAATTATATTGGATGGAATATAACCTATTATCGTCTTATGTTCTGTCGTTATTAAATATTTTAACTGCGTAGCGAGTGTTTCTAGCATTTGAGATACTACATTTATACTTAGTTTTGAAGAACCACGCTCTACATTATGATCTTCTTTATATTTAGCAAAACATTTTACAGATAACGCTTTAAATCTTAGGGATTTGTAGTCATCTGTTATGGTACCGCCTTGAATCAAACGTGTTTTTACTAACGATCTTAATAACGATGGATTTATATAATCTAATTCAATTTTATACATTTTTTTATCATTCTTGTCTTGAAATATTTTTAAACTATCATTTACATATATTTCTGTCATTTAATTATTTATTATTAATTTATTCTTAATAAATTTCTATGTTATATTTATTCATTTATTCATTTATTTATTATTTATTTATTATTAATTTATTATTAATAAATTTCTATGTTATATTTATTCATTTATTTATTCATATTTATCTTCAAGCATTTTTATTCTTTTCTTTATTTCTTTTATTTCTTTTATTAATATTGGAATTAAACCTATATAATTTACACTTTGGAACTTTTCACCATCTTTCTCTCCGTTTACTAAACATGAATAGACTTCTTGTAACTCATGAGCTATCAAACCTATATCTTGCTTATATGTGTGTTTATTTAAATATGTTACTGGTCTTAATTTATCAACTGAAAAATTATCATTCAAATTTGTTACATTTTCTTTAATACGATAATCTGATGTTGAATTAAAACTTGTAGCAATCACTTCACCATCTACAATCACTTCACCATCTACAAAAACATCGCCATTTACATTTACAATACCATTTACATTTAAAGCATTTGTTTGTTGAAAATATAACATCACAGAACCACTACCACCAGCACCACTGTTAACATTACTACCACTATAATTACCACCAGCACCACCACCACCACCACCAACACCACCTGTTGAAAAAGAGTATCCATCACCACCAGTACCACCAGAACTAGCAACAGATCCACTGGAACCACTAGAACCATTGTAACCGTCACCACCAGTACCAACCGTAACATTAGCACCACCACCACCACCACCACCACCACCACTAGTAGTACTACCACCACCATTACCACCTGTTTGACTAGTACCAACACCACCACCACCACCACCACCACCACCACCACCTATTTTAATTCCATTATTGGTTAAACCGTCGCTAAATGTTATTGAAGCACCACTACCACCAGAATTTCCATTGACTCCACTAGTACCACCACTACCACCACTACCACCACTAGTACCACCATTACTAGTTATTGATAACGAAGTTCCTGTTATGGTTGAATCACTTCCAGTATTTGTTGTATTCGCAGTACTACTACTAGCCCCACCCGAGCCTACAGTGATTGTATATGTAGTGCCCTGTGCTAAAGATACTGAACCTATTCTATAACTACCACCAGCACCACCAGCACCACCATTTGTAGTATTCGCACCAGCACCACTTGTTCCACCAGCCACAACCAAATAATAAACGGTCATTGTACTATTTCCATTAAAACTAAAAGTACCTGAATCAGTATAATTATAATATAACCAGCCATCAGTTGTATCTGTGCTATATGGATTATTCTTTACTGGTGATACTGATGATGAAAATTGGGATGAATTATTACCTATTATATTTACATTACCACTTACATCTAATGCACCAGTAGGTCCAGTAATTCCTATTCCAACACTTCCTGTATTGGAATTATATATGTTGTTTCCACTTGTTGTCCATTGGCTTGAACTACTACTACCAGCAGGTCCTGTATATCCTGTTGCTCCTTGACCACCTGTTGCTCCAACAGCTCCTGTAGCACCTAATCCAGTAGGACCGGTTACACCTAATCCTGTATCACCTCTAGCACCTGTAGCACCTGTAGCACCTGTATATGCGGATCCTGAGCCAGCTGGTCCTGTATATCCTGCTGGTCCTGTATATCCTGTTGCTCCTTGAGCACCTGTAGCTCCTGATCCTGTAGATCCTGTAGCTCCAGTAGCTCCTGTTAATCCTGTCAAACCTGTAGAACCACCATAAAGATTACCATTTTGATATAAATTACCTGAAAAATTTATATTACCATTTACATCTAAATTATATAAAGGTACTGCTTTTCCTATACCAACATTACCTAAATTTACATTATATATGTTATTACCATTTTGTGACCAATTACTATCTCCTGTAGGACCTGTTACTCCTGGCAAACCTATAGGACCTGCGGAACCTGTAGAACCTGTGAAACCTATAGGTCCTAGAGGTCCTAAAGGTCCTGTAGAACCTGTTACTCCTTGAGGACCTATTGGTCCTAGAGGTCCTAGAGGTCCTGTAGAACCTGTTACTCCCTGAGGTCCTATAGTACCCATATCTCCTTTTGAACCTGTTGGTCCTGTAACACCACCAAAAATTATACCATTTTTATATAAATTACCTGATAAGTTTATGTTTCCACTAACATCTAAATTATAACTTGGACCTGTCGTTCCTATCCCAACATTACCTGATGAATTTTCATTATATATATCTGTTCCATTTGATAACCAATAATTACCTGAGCCACCACCTCCATAAATACTACCATTATTTAATAACAATCCTGAAAAATTTATATTACCACTTACATCTAGATTATATTTATTTGGAGACGCATTTATATTATAAACACCACCTATTCCAACATATGAACCTGGAATTTTTATTTTTTCACTAGAAGTACCAAAAACCATCTGGTTTGAAGCGTCTATTATAGATTTAAAACCTATTGCTGTTGATTTATTATATTTATTTGATGAAGAAGCAACATCTGTTAAAGCACCTAAAAATGTGTTACCACTTGAATCTAAATTGTTTAAACTTAAACCACCTTTGTAACCTAGACTTGTATTTTGGTCTCCTTGATTATTATATAAAGATTGAGCACCAATCGCTACATTTTCATTTCCAACGTTTAAGCTTGTTCCCTCTAAAGCACTTGAACCTACTGCTGTATTTAAGGAACCTATATCATTATTAAATAATGAACCAGCACCTACCGCTGTATTATGTGCTCCAGATGTATTTGAACCTAATGTATTTGAACCTATTGCTGTATTACAACTCGCATCTAAGTTATTAGTCGCAGCATAATAACCAATTGCTGTATTGTTATCACCCACATTTTTGCTTAAACTTCCAGTTCCGTATTTTGTTGAACCTGACATTTATATATTATATATATTAGTTACTTATTTTTAATTTTAATTTTTAAATAAATAAATTATATAATTCTATAATATGTTTTCCAAAATTAATTTTACATATAAAAATCATTCTCAAAATTCAAAAAGTTATTTAATATTAAAAGAACAAATTATTAAACAAAAAATTAAAGATAATGAAAAAAAATCTCTTGTTAATTGTATTAATACAAAAAATAAAATTGACCCTAAAAAGGTTCAAAATGCTAGTGATGTATTTACAGAATCAAATGAAACTATAAATAATATTGGTAATATTAATACAAATATTGAAATTAAATTAAACGATTCTACTAGTATTAATACTGAAATGATAAAAGATATTAATAAACCTGAAATTGAATTGACATTTGATTTAATTAAACATATTGAAAAAATTAGAGGATTTCAAAATAAATTTATAGATAATTTAAGTCAACCTATTGAAAAAAGTAAAATGGATATGGAACCTACATTTTCATTAATTTATGATAATAATAATATAGCAAAACACGAAGTTTTTCAAGACAATATACCTAATCCATTTAATGTAGGTAGAATTAAAAATAGAGGCATTCAAACTTTAAATAATGTTTATCAAAGTAGTTATTTTTCTGGTAAAGTTAATAGTACTGGATTGGGAGATTTTATTAGAGGTTGTTATTTTATTTTAGAATTTTGCTATACCTACAACTTTCAACCTAAAATTATTTTTAATAATTGTATTTCTAAATTTTTAAACATTAAAACTCATAATCTTGATATTTTTGAAAATATTCTTAAAACTACTCAGTTTTTTGAATATAATAACGTGAAACACTTTAATTTTCAGAGTTATACTAATATTATACTTGAACCTATAAAGGATACTAAACATATTATGGCAAATTTTGTTGATTTTATTGTTAAACAACCTCAATATAATGGCAACATTTTTATGTTATGTAATTGTTATCCTATGAATGAAGTAGCTGAGACATCCAAACAGTATATGAGGAAAATATTAGAACCTACAAATGAAATGAATGATATTATTCAACAAACAATGAATCAATTATGTATTTCTACTAAACAATATGATGTTATTCATATTAGATCTGGAGATAGTTATTTAATTAATAAAAATTCTACTTTTAATAATAGTTATATCAATAAATTAATAGCTAATATTAAACAAGTTATTAGTAATGATGTTAATAGTAATTATTTATTAATAGCAGATAATAATGATGTTAAAAATATAATCAAACTTTTTTTCCCAAATTTAAAGACATTAAATAAACCAATTACTCATTTTGGGGAAGGAGTTGTATTAGAAGAAGAAAAGGTTAAAAATACATTGATTGATTTTTATTTGTTGTCACACTCTAACCATATTTTTTCATATTCTAGTTATAAACACGGTAGTGGCTTTAGTTATTGGTGTGCGAAAACATATAATATACCTTATATTTGTAAATTTGTTGAATAAAAAAAATATTTTTATTTATTTATTTATTTATTTATTTATTTATTTATTTATTTATTTATTTATTTATTTATTTATTTATTTATTTATTTATTTATTTATTTATTTATTTATTTATTTTGAATAATGGTTTAATAAAATTATTACGATGAACTATTTGGTTATCATTATTTTTTGGTTCTCGATATACTGAAATCTTCCAAAACCAAGGATCTTCATACATAATTTTTATATCTTTTCCATTCAATAATCTTTCACGAGCTATATTTGCGTTATCAGTAGAGAACCATCGTTTAAAATGAATAAATACCAAATTAAATTTCTTTTCTTTTTCATTACCTTTTGTCAAAATATTTATGTTTTTTATTTCACCAAGACCAATATCATTGAATATACTACGGATTTGACTTTCCGTCCAATTTGTGAATACACGTGGAATACAAAGGCTGGGTACATTGGCTGGTAAACTTTCAAAATCAATTTTGCTACTCATAATGATTAATAATTTATGCCTTTTTCCATATTTTATAAAAGTAGTTCAATTTTATTTTATATTTATTATAAAATATAAATCTATTTTTATCATTTACACCTTTAGTGTAATAAAAGTAATATATTTAATGTTCTTCATATAATAGTTTATATTTTATAATAACAATTATCATTCATTATTGAGAGAAAATTTCATAATATGTAAACAAAATCATTTAATTATAGAATAATTATATAATATTTTTATTATATAATAATTATCTTTTTTTTGTAATTGTTTTATATATTAAATTTATACAAATTGTCATGAATACGAATATAGAAATATATTTGTAGAGAGAAAGTTTATTAACTGTTTTAAATTTTATTATAATATTTATTATAGTATTTATTATTAATGTCAAATTTAATGATGGTATATTTATAACAGGATTTATCATATTTCCTGACGTAATATATACAGGAATTTTATAGATTAATTCATTATTACTTGACAACATAGTTAGTTTAATTTATGAAAGTTTGTTAGAACATGAAATAAATTTCAATTTTATTTTATAATTAGAGAGAAAATATAATACTTTGATTTATACTTTTTCATTTCAAACGCGCCTATTTTATACAGCAAAATAATAACAAATATATATATATATATAAAATATTTATATGATATTTATATGATATTTATATGATATTTATATGATATTTATATGAATGATATCATGGTAGATGTTACAATATTATATTTTATATACTTATCGCTTAATATCGTCCATATCTTCTCTTACGCCTTTTGCCGGTCTTTGATCTACATAATCCTGTTTTTCTAGGACAACGACGCGTTCCTCTGGAACATCGTGAAATGTTTCTTGGTTTACCACGAGTTACAAAGCAACTAGAACCACATCTGCGTGATCCTGATTTACATTTTTTTTTCATACTGGGCATGATTATATATTAAACATATAATTTTTTATTTTTTATTAATATTTGGTTTATAAAATTACTAAATATAGTACACCTTTTTTAACAATTATACTTTGTTTTATATACTCTGGCACTGTGCTACCTGGCAGTTGCCCTCTATATCCTAGGTATTGACCCTTATATTACCAGCTCGGCTACACTTTGAAATCAAATTGGATAGTTTACTTGAAATCAACGTAGAGCAGCAGCAAGCAGCAGCATAACAGCAGCAGGCAGCAGCAAAATAGCTTAACTTTTTGTAAGTAATTAAATTTTTAATAAAAATGTTCTCTCTAATTATGCTATCTAAAATATAAAATTGAATAATTTTTTCATAAAATATTTTATTACTACATAACTTTATGAAATTAAGCTCTACAAAGAAAATAATTTGAAAAAATGATTAACCAAGATATATCCTCCATTGACGACAATGTTGTTACTAAAAAACTGGCACAATTTGGAAGCTATTTAGACCGCACAGGTATGGATCATAAACCATATCAATTTGAAGGAGTTCGTTGGATACTGAATAATGAGCTTAGAAGCAACCCTGTGTGTAATGTTCGTGGTGGATTTATCGCTGATGAAATGGGCTTAGGTAAGACAATTATGATGATTGGAACAATGTTATGTAATTTTGTAGAGAGAACACTTATTGTCGTACCGCCTGTGCTTATCGATCAATGGTATGTTCAAATATATCGTACAACTGGTCATAAAGCTCTTATATATCATGGTCAAAATAAGAAGCACATTGATATTCATATATTGAATACTACTAAAATTGTCATTACCACATATGGCGCTATTACTCTTACTAGAGCACAAATTAAACTTAAACATTTGACATTACTTCATAAACTTAATTGGGATCGTATTATTTTCGACGAGGCACACCATTTACGTAATGCTAAGACTACACGCTATTTCAGCACTAAACTCATACAAGCACGTATTCGTTGGCTTGTTTCCGGCACACCAGTACAGAACCGGAAGAAAGATTTCTACAGTTTATGTGGTATCATACAATTACCTGCTACTTTCTATACTCACGCAGATAATTTGCGCCTATTAACACGCTCATTTATATTAAAAAGAAATAAAAAAATGGTCGGAATACAGATGACTAATATTTATATAGATAAAAATATTGTTAAATGGACTAACCGTAAGGAGATGTTGTTATCTGAAGAAATTCATTCTGCTTTGGCTTTTAGTCGTGTTTCTAATACTAAGGGAAATAATAGTGTTATTCTTAATACAATTAGTGAAAAAGGACACTTGGCAATTTTATTGAGAGCTAGACAGACCTGTATATATCCTAAACTTATGGCTAATAACGCTTTTAAAGATTTCACCTTATATAAAGAGGCATTTAATCATAGCAGCAAACTTGATTTCGCGGTAGACAAAATTTTACAGCGCAAAGGTAATGGTTGCGGCAAGCTAATATTCTGCCATTTTCGCGAAGAAATTGATGAAATCGCTACTAGATTGAAGGCTGGGGGCATGACATCAGTCGCCATATTTGACGGCAGAACCACTAATACTAACCGCTTTAAAATTCTTAACCATAAAAATGAAGCTCTTGTCTTACAAATTCAAACCGGATGTGAAGGACTTAATTTACAAGAAAATTATAGTGAAATATATTTCATTAGTCCTCATTGGAATCCAGCAGTTGAAGATCAAGCTATTGCTAGATGTCATCGTATTGGACAAACTAAAACTGTTTATGTTGAGAGATTTGAAATGTCTAAATTTTTAGGAGAATTAGATACCAGAACAGTAGACAACTATGTAGGAACAGTTCAAGATGAAAAAAGAGTTATTTCTAATCAATGTATATAAAATATAAAATATAAAAATTTGCTCCTGGACAACGGGAACATTTTTTTACTTCATATATGTAGTCAATATATTGACAAAGACGCGTACAAATTGTCTGCGTGTTTTCACCCAAAGGTAACTCTCGGCTTTAAGTAGGTAATTCAATTTATTATATAAAAGTGTGAAAAAAGTGTTGGGAAAGTTTTTATAGATTTGAGATTTGGACATTTATAAATGTCCATTTTTCAAAACCTTGGATATTTTATGGCAAAAAAATAATTATGTTACCATAAACTATTTTTACCATCTGGTCACCAAAAAAATAATTTTCATTTTGTTATGATAATTTTTTTATAAAAGTATTTAAAATTATTATCTCATCAATAATTAAGCAATGTTAGCAATCAAAAAATCGCAAAAAAATCGCAAACAATATGAATGTAATATATGTTACTATATATCATGTAACATTTATGACTTTGAAAAACATATTAACACTATAAAACATAAAAATAACGTTTTGTCAATAAAATCAAACGAACTGTCAATAAATAACTCGCAAAAATCGCAAGAATCGCAAGAATCGCAAGAAAAAAAAATTTCATGTAGTAATTGTGGTAAGACATATAAAGACAACTCTGGATTATGGAGACATAAAAAAAAATGTAATATGTTATCTATTACTGATTCAAATGTAGAATCAATTGATAAAGATAAATTAATTATAATGCTTATTAACCAAAATGCGGAATTAATCAAGGAAACTTCTGAATTTAAAAATATGATGTTAGAACATCAAACTATTATGATGAAGGTTATTGAAAATGGCACACATAACACTAATACTACTCATACTAATTCTCATAACAAAGCATTTAACTTAAACTTTTTTCTTAACGAAACTTGTAAAGATGCTATGAACATTATGGATTTTGTTGATTCAATTAAGTTACAATTAACTGATTTAGAGAGAGTTGGAGAATTAGGTTACGTAGAAGGTATCTCAAATATCATTGTTAAAAACCTTAAAGAACTTGATGTTACAAAAAGACCTGTTCATTGCACTGATAAGAAGAGAGAAACAATGTATGTTAAGCATGATGATAAGTGGGAGAAAGACGAAGAGAAAGAAAAATTACATAAGGTTGTTAGAAAAGTTGCTTGTAAGAATCAAAATTTAATACCTAAATTTAAAGAAGTGCATCCGGATTGTAACAAATATCATTCCAAGTTTTCAGATCAATATAATAAGATTATTGTTGAATCTATGGGAGGTTCTGGAGATAATGATTTTGAAAAAGAAGAAAAAATTATACAAAATATATCCAAAAATGTAATTATTGATAAATAATTTTTATATTTCAGTCTTTAAGTAGGTAATTCAATTTATTATATAAAAGTGTAAAAAAAGTGTTGGGAAAGTTTTTATAGATTTGAGATTTGGACATTTATAAATGTCCATTTTTCAAAACCTTGGATATTTTATGGCAAAAAAATAATTATGTTACCATAAACTATTTTTACCATCTGGTCACCAAAAAAATAATTTTCATTTTGTTATGATAATTTTTTTTATAAAAGCTTAAAAATATAATCTGTCTCTATTTTATGGCAACGTTTAGCAACATTTTAACAACAGAAAATGGCAATAAAATGGCAGTAAAATATTATTGTAAAAACTGTGATTATAAATGCTATAAAAAATATAATTGGGAGAGCCATTTATTAACATCAAAACATAGTAAAACAACAAATAGCAACATTTTAGCAACAGAAAATGGCAAAAATGGCAAAAACGAGGTAAATTATTGCTGTGAAAATTGTGGTAAAGAATACAATGATAGGTCTGGATTATGGAGACATAAAAAAAAATGTAAAACAAAAGAAGACTCTTATATTGAATCTACTAGTCAAAGAAATGAAATAACTGATAAAGAAATAATGTTAGCATTAATCAAAGACAATACTGAAATTAAAAATATGATTATGGAGGTTATTAAAAATGGCACTCATAATACTACTCATACAAACTCTCATAACAAAGCTTTTAACTTAAACTTTTTTCTTAATGAAACATGTAAAGATGCTATGAACATTATGGATTTTGTTGATTCAATTAAGTTACAATTAACAGATTTAGAGAGAGTTGGAGAATTAGGTTACGTAGAAGGGATCTCAAATATCATTGTTAAGAACCTTAAAGAACTTGATGTTACTCAAAGACCTGTTCATTGCACTGATAAGAAGAGAGAAACAATGTATATTAAAGATGAAGATAAGTGGGAGAAAGACGAAGAGAGACTAAAATTACATAAAGTTGTTAGAAAAGTTGCTTATAAGAACCAAAATTTAATACCTAAATTTAAAGAAGTGCATCCGGATTGTAACAAATATCATTCCAAGTTTTCAGATCAATATAATAAGATTATTGTTGAATCTATGGGAGGTTCTGGTGATAATGATTTTGAAAAAGAAGAAAAAATTATTACAAATATTTCTAAGCAAGTTTTTATTGATAAGGAGTGTGAATAAATTGGCGCTTTTTTAGAGACTTAATTTATTATCTCTCTTTTACTTCTAAAATATAATCATCCGAAAAACATTTTTATTCTTCAAAAATCATTTATTTTACTTCTAGAGAGATATAATATTTAATTAAAATAAAAATGATATATATATTTATTACATTTTATACTTATATCATAATGGATTTTATTTATAAAACTTTATACCCTACTCTTGAAACATTTCTCTCTAGAATTGAAAATGAACTTCAAAATAAAAATATATTTTATAGAAATTATACATTTACTTCTAACCATTTATATGATAATATTAACTACAATGATCTTGAAGCTGGACTATTATACTTTGGAAATAATAATCATAATAATATTCAAACTAATTTACTATATTTGCAAAAAAATTATAATGACATTTATATTTAACTTCTAATATACTATGTTATTTATATAATACTATTCAACTTTATCATATTAACTGTATACTCCTTATTAACCTAACTTATTTAACCTATTTATTATTTATTTTAATACTACACTTTTCATAACAGCAGCAGCAATCAGCAACTACTCTACTAGATAAATAGAGAGAAAAAAGAATAACATTATTTATGTTATCCTTTTTTTTATTTTTTAATAAGTAATTAATTATATATTATTATATTTTTTACTTCAAATTATATTATATTTTTTATTTTTTACTTCAAATTATATTATATTTTTTAATAAGTAATTATATTTTTTATTTTTTTTACTTTTTTACTTTTTTATGTATCATATTCATCTTCTGATTCTTCCTCTTCTATATCTTTGAAATCTATCTTATTATTCACTTCATTCCACTTACCTATTACTATTTGATCACCATTTTTTGTATACTCGGTGTAGTCATAGATGATACCCGTTTTTTTTGATTTTAGATATTTTTTACCTTCGTAATCTATTTTCTTGACTACATCAGGCTCATCATCTTCTTCTTCCATAACAGGAGTTGATGGTCTTGACTTTTTATTTGACGCTTTCTTATTTGCTTCCAAAGCCTGCTTTTTCGCTTCCTTTTCTGCTTCCAAAGCTTGCTTTTTCGCTTCCTTTTCTGCTTCCAAAGCCTGCTTTTTCGCTTCCTTTTCTGCTTCCAAAGCCTGCTTCTTCGCTTCCTTTTCTGCTTCCAAAGCCTGCTTCTTCGCTTCCTTTTCTGCTTCCAAAGCCTGCTTCTTCGCTTCCAAAGCTTGCTTCTTGGCTTCCTTTTCTGCTTCCAAAGCTTGCTTCTTGGACTCCAAAGCTTGCTTCTTGGCTTCCTTTTCTGCTTCCAAAGCTTGCTTCTTGGCTTCCTTTTCTGCTTCTAAAGCTTGCTTCTTGGCTTCCTTTTCTGCTTCCAAAGCTTGCTTTTTCGCTTCCTTTTCTGCTTCTAAATCTTGATTCTTGCCCTCCTTTTCTGCTTCTAAATCTGGCTTATCTCCTTCATTTTCGGCTTCTATTGAGACTTCTTCTTTATTCGCATCAGCCACTAAACTAGCAAACAAATCATCATCATCACCATCTATTTGGACTACTTTTTTGGCTTTTTTTGGACGACCTTTTGCTCCTTTCACTTCTTTTTCTGGTTTATCATCTTTACTAACCGGACGACCACGTTTTACCTTATCATCTGACATTTTGAAATGTCTTGAGTCTATCTTTACATTGAATCTTGAAGCTTCTTCTACTACTTCTTCTTCACTTACCTTATATTTTTTCATTATTTTTATATAAGCTACTGGTTTACGACCCTTTGGGTCTACATATTCTAAAATATCCACAGCCATACGTTCTTCAATTGTACCATATTCTAAAACACCTCCCGACTTACTTGCTAACATCTCACATTGTTTACAGAACATTTTTCCATCTTTACGCATCACTTGGCATTGCGTATATAGACCACTATTGTGACGAAGCGCATGACACTTATCATCACTCATTTCACCATTGAAAGGAAGAGGAAAACGCGCTTTTACCACCTTTACTTTATCTACACTCACACTCTTTTCTACCACTTTTAAACTTGACAAACCTAATAATCTTAACGCTTCTTCACTATCAAAATTGTAGTGACTACCACATGCCCTTACTGCTCGTTCACACAACTCTTGGCAACATTCTACCATTAAGCTTGACATCTTTTTATTTATTGTTACTGACACTTCGAAATTCATTTCTTACTTACTTATTTATTACTTTATATACTCTTCACTTTTATTTTTTTTTTATTTCATTTTTTTTTATTTTTTACTTATTTCTTTTTTCACATTTCTTTTATATTTATTTTACAATTTTTTACTATTATATTATATAATGCCTCCAACTACTAATAAAGAAACATTCACTAACATTAAACCACCACCTCAAGAATGCCCTATATGTATGGAAGATGTTGACGCCGATGATATCACTACTTATGGCGTACCTAATTGCGTTACTTGTGAAAATCTACATTTCTTACATCGACTATGTTTTGATAAAATGAATACTAAAATTTGTCCTTTATGTAGGAAACCTGTTATATATAATTGCAGAGGTTATCAAGGTTATAGAGTTAGACCTACTTATAACACCAGAGATACTACCGGCGGATATCACAAAAACAAAAGGAAAAATACTAAAACAAACAAAAATACTAAAAAAAACAAAAAGAAGAAGAACAAAAAAACTTATAAAAGATATTAAAGTATTTAGCATTTCAAACGCCGTTTATTTATAATAAAATAAAATTGAATTAAATAGTATTTATTAATATAAATATTATTTATTAAAATGGTTTATATATACATACTTCAGTTAGAGAAAGGTAAATATTATATTGGAAAAACAAGTAATCCACAATTTCGTATAGAAAGTCATTTTAATTTTAATGGTTCTGCTTGGACTATCAAGTATAAACCCATTAAATTAATAAAACTTATTCCAAATTGTGATGATTATGATGAAGATAAATATACTAGAATTTATATGGATAAATATGGAATTCAAAATGTTCGTGGTGGTTCTTATGTTAAAAATGAATTAGATACAACTACAATAACTCATTTACAACAAATGAGTAATGGAACTAATAATAAATGTTTTATTTGTAGTAAAGAAGGACATTTTGCGAAAGATTGTGAAGAAAATGAATGTTGGGAAACAGAAAGTGATGGTAGTGAAAATATATGGTGTTGTGATTATTGTGAAAAAGAATTTACAGAACCAAAAAAATGCGAATGTCACGAAAAATATTGTAATTATCGTAATAAAAAATATAATAAATATGAAAGTGAAGAAGAAAACGAAAGTGAAAGTGATGATGATTGTTGTTTTAGATGTGGTAGAGAAGGACACTTCGCATCATCTTGTTACGCGTCAAGAGATATAGAAGGTAATTATCTTAAATAATCGGCGTTTGAAATGTTAAAAGGTGTAAAGTATTTAGCATTATTTTTTTTTCTTTTTTATTATGTTTTTGAATACTTGGACGCAAATAGGGCAAGATATTGACGGAGAAGCTGCTTATGACTTTTCTGGTTGGTCTGTATCTTCAAGTCCTATTGGAGCTATTGGAGCTATTGGAAATAATAATTATAGAGGTCAAGTTAGAATTTATCAATATAATTCTCAAGTACCTCCAATAATTACTAATTTTTCTATTCCAACCAAAACATATGGAGATACTCCTTTTACAATTACTCCTCCTACAAGTAATAGTGATGGAGCATTTACTTACAGTAGTTCTAATACTGCGGTAGCAACTATTTTTGAAGACATAATTACAATTGTTGGTCCTGGAACTTCAACCATTTTAGCAACTCAAGCAGCAACCGAAAATTACACTTCAGGAAGTATAGAAGCACCATTTCAAGTATTACAAAATTCTGACACCAATCCTGTAAATATTTCTAATGGAGCAGAGTTAACATATTTTTTAAGTACTTCAGCACAATTCGCAAATATTACTAATGATATTACTATTTTTGATAATTTAATAGCAAATAATGATTTTAAATATATTTTTAATGATGGGTTAAATCCTATTATTATTATTAAATTATAATTAATATTGTTTTATCTTATTATTATGTAAAAAAATAATTTATTAAATTTATCTTTTTACAATCCTATATTTCTAATTCTGGTATACTATATTTATCTCCACACAATACATACTTAGCAATAATTTTAGGATTTATTTTATTACTAATAATATCTTCTGCTTGATAAACATTGTTATTTTTATCTATGTAATATATAATCCCTTGAATATCTTGGGCATATACTTCTATTTTTTGAGTAGTATTTTTATTATCATTCTGCGCATCAACAATACCATGTGGTGTTCCTTTAAGATGAGTTCCACAATATTCACAATCATCCTTTTTTCTTCTTGTACATTGTTCATTATTAGCTCTTCTTGCGCAACATCTGTCAAATACAGGAACAAAATTTTTAACTCGTTTTCTTTTTTGAAAATCTTCTTTGTTAAATGATAATCTATCATAATCATAAATATATTGAAGTAAATGATTTACTTGCTCATTTTTACTCATACCCATTTGACTAATTTTCTCTCTTATATTATCCTTTAAATTGGTAATATAAGTCTCAACCTTTTTATTTAATCGTCTTTCCATATTATTTTATGTTATATTATATATTATATGGTCATTTATTTAGTTCAATTTTTTTATATAATAAAAAATAACTTAAAGAAAATAACATAAAATTTACTTAGTAACCCTTATAATTTACATTGTTTTACACATTGTCTTCAATAAAGTTATCTATTATGCTAGGTATTTCTACATCTACATTTAACGGTTTAATGTATTTCACTTCTTCATCCGTTTCTATAATTAATTTATTATGAATACTTTCAAACAATTCAATACCTTCATTTTCTTTATTTTTAATTGATTTAAATGATGCTTCTAAATTTAAAAATAATCCATCTACATTATCATTAGAATTATTTGAAACATTATCATAAGTTATATTTTTTTTACTAGTATCATTTTTTAGACTAATATTATCAATGGAACTTATTAAAAAGGATTCACTTGATTTTATCGTTTTATCATTATTTTTTTTTGAAAAATTTGTATAACTATCAGCTTCAAATTTATTATTAATTTCTATAGACTCATCAAATTTTATATCATTATTTATATCTGTATAAATAAGATGAATTTTATTATTAAAACGTGTTAAATATTTTATATGTAATTTATGAAAAAATTCAACATATGTAATAAACATACTTATTTTTTTTTTCATAATGTTATTATTATAATTAAACGTTGTAACAAAGTTATCTATATTTAAACCTATTTCTTGTTTTGTTTCATAAATTTTAAATTCATTTTCTTTATTATTTAATTCAGTTATTAATATATTAATATTTTTCAATATATTTCCATGAATCTCGGCTAATATTTCAAATTTATATTCTTTATAAGGCTCAAGATCTTTATAAATTGGGAAATTATTAATTTTTATATTTTCTGTAACCTTTTTATCTTTTATATTAGTTAAAATATATTCTATAATAATTTTATTTAATTTAAAGTATTCGCAATACATACGGTTATTAATTGCCATTAACAAACGTTTCATATCATCATATTCAATATCAATTAATTTACTTTGAAAATAGAATGAATCTAAACCAAAAACTAACGTTTGATTTTGGTTATTTTTAATAAATTCACTATAAAATAGTTTTAATTTATCAATTCGTGATTGAAGAATATCAAATATATTTTTTATACTATTTCTTATATTTATTAAATTATTAAAATCATTTTTAAGTTTTACAATTTGTGATTCCATAATTAATCTATATATTTTATTATTTTATTATAATATATTATAATAAAATGGATCAAGATTTAGTAAGTGAAATAAGAAGTTTAACTCAACTTGCTAATAAAGAAATAGAATGGACTCAAGAGCATGAAGGTATTTTAATTGAATGGGCAGATAAAGCCATGTGTTATAGATGGCTTCATGCTAAATCAAACGCAATGTATTCAAGTTTAAATACTTGGTATACTATTCCAGTAATTGTTATATCAACTCTTACAGGCACAGCAAACTTTGCTCAAGATAGAGTTCCACTTCAATATCTAAATTTTTTTGTAATGATAGTTGGCGGATTTAATATTTTAGCTGGAATTATAACAACTATCCAACAATTTCTTAAAATTACACAATTAAATGAAGCTCATCGTGTTAGCACTATATCTTGGGATAAATTTTATAGAAATATTAAAATTGAATTAGCAAAACATCCATATGAAAGAATTGATGTAAAACAAATGATAAAAATGAGTAAAGAAGAATTTGATCGTTTAATGGAAACTAGTCCTGATATTCCAGAAAAAATTATTGAACAGTTTAAAAATCATTTTAATAATCAAGATTTATTTAAAAAAATTATTAAACCTGAAATTTGTGATATTTTAATTCCTACAAATAATTATAGAAATCCTTGGTTCAATACTGAAAATCAAGCTAAACATATTAGTGAAAATATAAAATTAGAATTAGAAAAACAAAATAAATGTAAAAAAATTAATGATTATAATTATAAACTTATTTATGATTTTATTAATATATTTAAAGATTTAAATAATCGTGAACCAATGGAATGTGAGGTTATTGATAATTTGAAAGAAAAAGTTGATGAAGAAACAATTAAAAAAGTTTTTTATGAAATTAAATCTATAATTAAGATTGATAATAATGAAAATACATATGGTATAAATGTTGTATAAATATTAAACTTTTGGGTTATCATTTGGTAAAACTAAAATACAAATTACTATAAAAATATAAAATAAAATATACATACCATAAACATCTTGATCAACTCCATAAAATTTAAGAATTTGGGTTAAACTATAAAAAAATACAATTGATAATCCTAATAATGTAATTGGATTCATTGTTATAATATTATTTTAGATTATTTAATCTAAAATAATTTATTTTGTATAATTTTAACTATTGTAAATGGAAAAAGGTCTAAAGTATCGAATATTCCTCTTTACTATTTTTAAATGATTTATTGTTAATATAATGAAAGCTTAATGGTATTTGTTGATCGTATTCTTTAACAACAATAATTTTTTTATTTAAAAAATTACCATCATCTAATTCAACATTCCCTAAATAAGCACTATTATATTTATCTGCCCATTTTCCATCGTGATCTGTAATTCTCATAGTTAAACGTTCTAAACACTGATCTAAATTTTGGTCTAAAAGTCTTAATTTTTTTGTTTCTGATTCATCAACTTGATCAGTTGGATAATTTTCTATGTATTTAACATTTCCAACAAAAATGGCAAATCTAACTATACCCATTTTTATAATTTCTGTTGAGTTATCATTTCCTTCTTGAAAAGCATTATAAAAATCATTAAAATAATAATATGGACCTAATATATTATTTTTATCACCTTTTATTTCACCAAAAACATATGTATAATTTAATTTTTTCTCTGGTTTACTTACAAAACCTACGATAGGTATATCATAATAGTTATCATTTTCATCAGCTAAAAAACATAAATCTGTTTCATAATTAAATATTTCTGTAACTGTGTTGCAAATTTTTATGTTACATATATTTTTATGATTTACAATTTCATCAATCAAACAAAACCACAAATTACTATTTTTATAAATATCATATAATTCAATATCACATTTGGTAATATCAAAAAATAAATATAATTTTTTATTATATTCATAAAATCCATCAAAAATTACCAATTCATTATATATTTCATAATTTTCAAACATTAAAAATCCATATAGACAAAACTTTGTATATTCAATTAATTCAATTGTTTCCAAATTTTTAAAAATTGGTACCTTTGGGAATGTTAAATTATTATTAATTTCTGTTTTTGACAAAATAACTTGTTTAAAAGGAGCTACACCTTTTACATTTATAGTATAAGCAAAAATGTTTATATCACTATAACTAGATATATCTTTATTTAACTCTAGTTTTAAATGTGTCTTTCCTTTATAATTATAATATATTTGAGGTTCTGGATTATATTCATCATTATCCATAATTTCATTGTTTTCAATTTCATTGTTTTCCATTTTATTATTATAATTATAATATTAATATTTTTTTAACTTATTTTATTATTTATCTATTTTACGTTTAATTGTTTCTTTAATTTGTTCTTCTCTACTATCCATTACATGTTTTACTATTTCTTCCGCAACTGTTGGATCTGTTTTATAATAATTTTGAAGAGCAGACAATAATGTTTTACCATTTATAGGTTTTTTAGATTTACTTGTTTTATACACTAAAGCACCTCCATTAATATCAAAACAATCTATTTTATTAGTTTTCATAACAGTTACTAAATCTTGAGTTAAAGATTTCTTTTTATTATTTCTATCTTTAATTTGTGTTTTAAATTCATTTATTTCTGTATCTATTTTAATCCATTCTTTAATATTGTTTACTAATTGTTCCTTAGTTTCCATTAATTTAAATATATATATTATATTTATATTGTTATAATAATTTGTTATTTATTTACACTAATAATTATTTTTGATTTCTATATTTCTATATTTTAATTATATTTCCATTATTACATACCAATACATTATCATGAGTATTTTGTTTTTCTTCAAGTTTTACTTTTTGTTTTTCTTCTAATTTTGCCTTCTTTATGTCTTCTTTTGCTTTTTGTTTTTCTTCTAATTTTGCCTTCTTTATGTCTTCTTTTGCTTTTTGTTTTTCTTCTAATTTTACCTTCTTTATCTCTTCTTTTGCTTTTAGTTTTTCTTCCTTTTCCTTATCTTTTATTTGTTGTTTGTATATTTTTATCATATCTTTTTTATGTTTAAAACAATAATATTTATTATCACCATAAGTAATTGGTAGACCTGGATTAGATTTATTATAAATAGATATTTTTTGAGAATAATAACATGATCCACAATGAATTTTTTTTTTATTTATATCTGATTCCGGAATTGATTCATTATAATTATTATTTGGTATTTCATACTCACATTTTATATTAGATAAATAGATATTAGATAAATTATTAACATATGGATCTGAAATATTTACACCATTTATTTTTTCAAATCCAAATTCTTCATGATATGGTAATATTCCTTTATGTTTGTTTCTACAATAAGGACATCTTATTTCATTATTGGTTAAACGTGTTGAACTTCCTTCCATTCCATTAAATTTTTGTTTATGATTCTTTATATCATAAAAAAGAGGAATATAATTAAATTTATGCCCACAATCTAAAGTAATAAAATTATCTGTCAATTGTTGATTTGTAATTAAACATAAATTATTATCTTCTTCATTATTTTCTTCAATATCTAGTAACTTATATAATTCTTCATAAAAATTTATATTCCCTTCAATAATATATTTATTCATAATATATATATTATTGTTTTATGTTTTATCTTTATATTTTTAATATTTATATTAGTTATAACTATGTCACCGCCAGAAGTTTGGGGACCTGCTATATGGAATTTATTTCATATGTTAGCTGAAAAAGTAAATGAAGAATTATTTACTTTTATTAAATTTGACTTATTTGGACAAATAAAAAGAATATGTTTATATTTACCTTGTCCAGAATGTTCAATACACGCAACGAATTTTTTAGCAAAAATAAATATTAATAATATTAATAATAAAATAGAATTTAGAAATTTATTTTATTTATTTCATAACTATGTAAATGCTAAAAAACGTAAACCTCTATATAACTATTCAAATATAACTAAATATAATAATTATAGTTTTATTCATGTTGTAAATAATTTTATTTCCAAGTATAATACAAAAGGAAACATGAAATTACTTTCTGAATCATTCCAAAGAAATCTTGTTATAAATGATTTTAAATCATGGATAAATAAAAATATTAGAGGATTTATTACTCCTAAAAATATTCCACAGACTATTCCAGAAACAATAATTAATGAAGAAGTAAATGTTGTTGTAAGCGAAGAATTACAAGTTGCTAGTGAAGAATTACAAGTTGCTAGTGAAGAATTACAAGTTGCTAGCGAAGAATTACAAGTTGATAGCGAAGAATTACAAGTTGCTAGCGAAGAATTACAAGTTGATAGTGAAGAATTACAAGTTGCTAGTGAAGAATTACAAGTTGCTAGTGAAGAATTACAAGTTGCTATTGAAGAATTACAAGTTGCTAGTGAAGAATTACAAGTTGCTAGTGAAGAATTACAAGTTGATAGCGAAGAATTACATGTTGCTAGTGAAGAATTACAAGTTGATAGCGAAGAATTACAAGTTGATAGCGAAGAATTACAAGTAATTATCGAAGAAGTTTCTAGTGATGAGTTTGTTGTTCAATCAAAATCAAAAAAAGCAAAAAAATATAAAAAATATTAAATTTCAAATTTTATAAATGTTATATATTTATTTTTATCAAAAATTATACAATTTAGTTTATTCCGCTTATTAATTCACCATTTTTAAATAAACTGCATTTAAACGTCTGCTCTTTAGGTTGATAACAAATTTCTTTATTGCTAGAAATTTCATTGAAAAACAAAAATTTACCAGAACCTCCAGAATACATTAATATAACTATTAAAGCAGCTGATGATAATCCTAGTAATATATTTAAAAACAAATCACTTGTTTTAATAACACATTTTTTGTATATTTTAATGAAAATATCAATAAGAAAATAAGAAATTAATGAAGTAAAAACCCAAAAATTTGGTGCATCATTACTAAACATTGGTAATGATAAATACATTATTGTAAAAGAAAAAACAAAAGCACTAAATGTAGGATTACCATATTTACTATACTGAATAGATGTACAAATTGTTCTATCGTTAATTACAGGTTCTGAACCACTAACCATATAAACATAATTTCTAACTACACAAGCTCCAATAAGAAATCCTAAATATATCAAACCTTTAAAATCTTGAAATATAAACGACATACTTGTAATACTTGTTGCCAGTATAATAGGTGAAAAAAAGGATAAAAAAATTACTATATTCATTGGTTGAAATAATTTAAGTGGACTATCAGGAACTCCACCTAATTTAGTTGTTGTATTATTAGTATTACTATTCATATAATAAATAGTAATAATATATTTAATTATAAAAAAATAAAATAAAACTTAGACATTTTTATTTTTCTATAATTATTTCAATTGCTTCACTTATATTATGTATAGGATAAAATTTAATATCATTTAATCTTTCATCACATTTATATTTTTCATAAAATTCATCGAAATCTTTTTGGTTTTCTTTTGGATAAATAAATTCTTTTACTCCTGCTTTAAGTGAACCTAATATTTTGTGATTTAAACCACCAATAGCTGTTATATCTCCTGACATTTGAATCTCACCTGTCATAGCTATTTTAGCTCTAATAGGAATATCATTTAATAAACTATATAATACAAGTGTAATTATACCTCCAGCACTAGGTCCATCTTTTTGAACAGAACCATCACCTGGATGAATATTAATTCCATATTTATTGTTTTCTCCATCATACTTCTTTCTTAGTTGTATTTTTTTTTCTTGACAAGTCATATTCCATGCTACAGTTAATGAAACATGCATGCTTTCACGCATTACATCTTGTTGAAGACCTGTTAATTTAAGTTCTAAAAAATGTTCTGATGGGAAAAATTTTGCGTGAATAGGTAGTACACCACCACCTCCTATTGTTGTCGCATACATTCCGTTCGCATAACCAACTTGAGAATTTTCAGGAACCTTTCTAATAATAATCTCACTCTTATCCTTAAAATAATTGTTTTTAATATCATTAATCGTTATATCAATTGGGAAATTACATTCTTTATTATTATTTTTAAGTACATCTAAGTTTATTTCTCCAATAATTTCAAATATAATTTCTTTTAACTTTCTAACACCTGATTCTGACGTATATTCGTCAATAATAAATCTTAAAACATCGTCTTCTATTTTAATCATATCTTCTAGTCCCATTTTTGTATAAACCTCTGGAAGAATATGAGTTTTACAA
>Ga0247841_10002022_pt1 | contig 42256 bp, 52 predicted proteins | sample LaCruzMarch2015__2_FD_192410 | JGI IMG/M metagenome (GOLD analysis project Ga0247841, IMG submission 192410) | Freshwater microbial communities from meromictic Lake La Cruz, Castile-La Mancha, Spain - LaCruzMarch2015_18m | ecosystem: Environmental > Aquatic > Freshwater > Lake | place: Spain...
CTTTCAAACTGGCGATGGTTATGATAATGCAGTTAAAGCTCGTATAGTAGACACTGCCGACAATGATGATTATGTAGACTGGAGAAGTGAAACAATTTCAAGAACAACCATATCTTCAAGTAGCCATAATAACTTAAATGGCTTGCAAGGTGGGACTACTAATGAGTATTATCATTTAACTTCTGCTGAATATACAGGAAGTGGGACTGGTGTATTTTCTCGTTTAGACTCGCCTGTTTTTACTACTCAAATAACTACCCCTAAAGTAATCGGTGGCACAGCTACAACAGCAGACCTCACACTTCAAACTACTTCAGGTGTCGGTGAAACAGGAGCTGATATGCACTTTCTTGTAGGGAATAATGGTGCTACTAAAGCTCTAACAATACTTAATTCAGGCAACGTCGGGATTGGGACAACGGCGCCGGGTGCTAAATTAGCTGTTTCCGGAGGGGATATAGTTGCAGAAACTGGGCAAGGAAGATTCAAGGGATGGTTTACTGCTGGGTCAGGACTTGCGGCCGAACTCGGTATTTCTGGCGTAGAGGCCTATTTTATTGCTTACAACAGAACAACTTCTGCTTACTCTCCAATTAATATGCAAGCTGGCACGACTGTATTACGTTTGCCAGTTGGAGGCATGACTACTCTTACAAATGGACTGGCCGTTTCTAGCGGTAATGTTGGGATTGGGACGACGGCACCAAGCGGTAAGTTAGTAATCAAAGGTGCAGGAACGACAACAGGAATTGGCTTACAGACGCAGAACTCATCGGGAACGGCATTGGTCACAATGTTAGATAGCGGCAACGTCGGAATCGGGACGGTCAGCCCAGGCTCTAAATTAGATGTTTTAGGTAATATAAAAGTAGGTGATGGTGGGGGAGCAGCAGTTATTAATTTTAATGCTACCAACTATGGGGCGTTACAGTTAGCCGGGAATACTTATCTAGCTTTAAATAACGGTAACGTTGGCATCGGGACGACTAGCCCTACAGCAGTCCTTCACATAAAAGCTGGCACAGCTACAGCAAGCACAGCACCTTTGAAGTTTACAAGTGGGACAAACTTAACAACAGGAGAAGCAGGTGCAATGGAATATGACGGCACTAATTTATATTTCACTCCAAGTGGAACTACAAGAAAAACTTTTGCTTATACAGATACAGCTCCAACATCTCACGCAGCTTCTCACGCAGTCGGTGGTGCTGATGCAGTATTTCCAGCCGACCCAGGAGCAGATAAGTATTTAATGTGGGACGATGACCCAGGTCAATTAGTTTGGGCAGATTCAGGGGCAGGTGGAGGTGCTACAACTGCTTTAGATAATCTCTCTTCAGTCGCTATTAATACAACTCTTGTTTCAGACACTGATAACACAGACGCTTTAGGAACGACAGCAATAGCTTGGTCTGATTTATTCTTAGGAAGTGGTGCAGTTATTACTTTTAACTCTGCTCCTTCAACAGCTGACGTTACTCTTACTCACTCGGCTAATACTCTGACTTTGGCAGGAGGTGATTTAATAATGGCTACTTCTCTAGGTGCTACTGGGACACGAGTATTAAAAGGTTGGTTTACAGATTTAGAAGTAACTAACGCAATTGCTGGTTCTGTAACTGGAAACGCTGGGACAGCAAGTGCGGTTGCTGTCGGAGGAATAACTGGTTTAGGAACTGGTGTCGGAACTGCGCTAGCAATAAATATTGGTTCTGCTGGTGCTCCTGTTTTGTTTAACGGTGCTTTAGGAACACCTAGCGGAGGAACTGTTACTAATCTAACTGGAACTGCTTCAATTAATATAAATGGAACAGTAGGTGCTACTACTCCAACTACTGGTGTATTTACAATAGCAACAGTTAATACTGGATTAATGCCTGATGCTAATGACGGGGCTTATCTTGGTCAAGCCGGAACTGCTTTCTCTGATTTATTCTTAGCTGAAGGTGCTGTTATTAATTGGGATAGTGGAGATTTAACTCTTACTCAAACTGGTAATTCATTAGCTTTAGCAGGAGGTGATTTAGCATTAGGAGCAAACAATTTAACAATGACTGGAAGTATTGGTGCTACTGGTGCTGGAAAGGTAACTAAACTCTGGGCAGTAGATGCTGAGCTTACTAATCTCCCAACTATAAATGGTGGAACTTTAGCGACTGCTCTTTCCCTAGGAACAATGGCTTCTGAAACAGCAACTAACTATGTAGCTAAAGCTCTTTATGACGCTAACTCTGTATTATATGCTACTTCTGACAATACTCCGGCCGCTTTAACTGTAACCGAACAAACCGTTGTCGGTCGGGCTACTGGTGGAGCTATTGCCGCTATTGCTATTGACTCTGACCTGTCAAGTGTAAGTGCTAATGACGACACAATACCAAGCGCTAAAGCTACTAAGGCAGCTTTAGATTTGAAAGCTCCTCTTACAGCTCCGACCTTCGCTACTTCTATTACAGGGTCTTATTTAACTGCTAGTGAAATCTTAATCACAGACGGAAGTAAGAATATTGTATCTGCTCCGGTCGCTACTTATCCTTCATTAGCTGAATTAGCTTACGTTAAAGGCGTTACAAGTGCTATTCAAACACAAATAGGTGATAAAGCACCGTCTGCTAATCCAACCTTCACTGGAACAGTTATTTTACCAAAAACTTTAGAAATACAAGATACCTCAGCTGACCATCAATATGTTTTAGCTGTTTCAGAATTAACAGCAGATAGAACTATTACACTTCCTTTATTAACTGGAACTGATACTTTTGTTTTTGAAGCACACACCCAGACTTTAACTAACAAGAGAATTACATCTCGCATTACTACAATTACTTCTCACGCTACTCCGACTATTAATACTGACAATTGTGACGCTGTAACTATTACCGCACAAGCTGAGGCTATTTCGTCAATGACAACTAATTTAAGTGGAACACCAACTAACTTTCAAAAACTTATTATTAGAATAAAAGACGATGGTACTGCCAGAGGTATTACTTGGGGGGCTAGTTTTGAAGCAAAAGGTGTAGCTTTACCAACGACCACAGTTATCTCAAAAGTCTTAACTGTCGGATTTATTTATGACACAGTAACTTCTAAATGGGGATGCGTAGCATCTGCTCAGGAAGCTTAATTATATGGCAACAGTTGTATATTTAACTTCGGGAACTTCTTGGACAGTTCCAGTAGACTGGAATGATTCTAATAATTCTATTGAATGTATTGGTGGCGGAGGAAATGGTGGGTCTGCTGCTTATGGTGGAGGAGGAGGCGGCGGAGGAGGTTATTCTTTAGAAGAAGATATTAATTTAACTCCTGGAAATTCTATAACTTACCAGGTTGGTGGAGTTGCTGGTGATACTTGGTTTAATGGCGCTAATTTAGCTGCTTCAAGTGTTGGTGCTAAAGGCGGTTCTTCTGGGTCTGGTTATACTCCAGGAACTGGTGGAGCAGCAGCTTCTGGTATTGGAACAACAAAATATTCTGGTGGAAATGGAGGAAATTATGATATTCTTGGCAGTGGCGCTGGTGGCGGAGGCGGAGGCGCAGCAGGCTTAAATGGGAATGGAGTAGATGGAAAAAAATTAACACCAGGTGGAACTGGTCGGGCTGCTGGTGGAGGAAATGGAGATAATGGATATGGAGGAGCTGGAGGTGGAGATAATAATGCTGGTTCTAATGGTGGAAATGGAACAGAATGGTCTGCTTCTTATGGTTCTGGCGGTGGAGGTAGTTCTAATTTTGGTTATGGTGAAAAAGGGAAAAATGGAGGTAATTATGGTGGCGGTGGAGGAGGAGGCGGCGGAGGAGGAGGCGGAAATGGTATACAAGGTCTTATTGTTATTACTTATGAGCCGTTAGTAGCTGACTTATCTAAATTCTTACAACTCTTTAATTAATAACTAAACACCCCATTGGGGGATAAAATAATATGACTTATAAAATCACAAGATTTGAAGAGCAAGGAGACAGCTTATTTATCTGTATCAATTCAGAAAATAACCCAGTTTATCTCGAGCACTTTTTTACAGAAGAAGAAAAAGCTGACAAAGAAGGAACAATTGAAAAACTAATCGCAGAATTAGAAATTAGAGACGAAGCCTATGTGGCTCCGCTTCCAAGAGTTTCTAAACTAGAAGACGTTGATAAAATGACATTTTCTAAATCTAACATAGAAACCGCTAAAGCAGCCTGAAAGGCAAAAGCTTTAGAGGATAAAAACTTATAATATGAAAAACATCTTTAGTCCTAACTGGACACTAATTAAACAAGATTTAAAAAGAATTGCTATCGGTGCTGGTATTGCTTTACTTGGTGCTTTAGCAACTTATTTAGAACAAGAAATACCAGGATTTGATTTTGGAGCTTACACTCCTATTGTGGTAGCGGTTAATTCAATCATTGTAAACGCAATTCGCAAGTTTGTGATAACTTCCGTTTACGTAAAATAAAAATATGACGGAGAATTTAAACAATACGGCTAATGAAGCCCAAACAGAAAACATTGTTAAAAGGATCTTAACATCTGAGGTTAAGTATGTAATTGGAATTGTTATCTTTTTAGTCGGCGTTGTTGCTCCGTATTATGATATTAAACAAGACGTTGTATTGATAAAGCAAAACCATATAGCTCATATGGAAACAATGACAAAACAGATACAAGAAAATTCAGATGTTATAAAAGCATTAAACGAAAAGGAATATATTTTAATGCAGAAATTAGCCGAAGTCGATGGTAGAGTTAAGAGTTTAGAAAAATAAATATAAGTTCTTTTTAAACATTAATAATTAAGAAAGGAGGTTCACGTGGTTGTAATTAGATGTCCTAAGTGTAAGTGTGTAAAGTTTCTTTCAAAAGACGGAGATGTAATGTGGAGACAATTACTCCACGTTGAAGAATCAGCACTTACTGCGATTTACTGCTCAAACCTATTATTAGCTTTAGTAGGGGGATACCAAGAATATGAAGAAAAATGTTACATTTGTAATGCGGCTGAAAAAAACTGAAAGGAGACACAATGGGAAGAGCAAAAAAAAGTAAGGCCTGCCTTCAAGTAGAGGGTTGGACTGACACCGGAATGAAATTCAGTGATTGCGAAATCTGGCGTAATGGTCATCAAAGATTATTGTATTACCCAAAGACCGAGGAAATTGTTCAATCTTACTGGGCTGACGAAAGACACTTAACCGGAAAGGGAGGATCACTCTCTATCGGAGAAAGGAGTGAGTCGTGAGCCACCGTAAGCATCAGAACAAGTTAACAAAGCATCATATTTTGTGCAGAAGTCGTTATCCAGAATTAATTAATGAAGATTACAACATCTGTATGGTGCCAGAACACGAACACCAACTTTACCATCAGTTATTTGCCAATAAAACTCCAGAGGAGATTATCAACTATTTAGTTAATACTTTCTGGAACGGAGATTTCAGGTGGTTAAGATTCTAGGAGCTTGCCCCTCATTAAAAGGGCTTTCTAACAAGCAATAAATTTAAAATATGTGTTGGTGCTATATTATTTTCTTTGCTACATTTTTATTAGCTATTAATTTAACTGATAATACTTGGTATTCGATTATCATAGCGACAGTTATTTATATTATTAGTTGTTTTATAAGTTGCTTTAATTTTATATGGAAGAAATAAAAAATGGTGTCTTACAAGGCACTGGACAACTAGATTGGTTTCAAGGCGCAAATAGTCCAATAGTTCCAGATATAAACGTATCAGACTGGAAAGATTATAAAATAGAACACGAAATACAATGGACTGGAACTTATGATACTTTATTTTGTGTTACTTACTCTGCTTTAGATTGTATTGGGTCGTTGTTTATGTACTATATAGCTAATGGTTTAATGGCTCCTGATAATGTAAAATGGTTACAAGATAATGGATATTTTAAAAACGGATTTATAAACTTTAATGAAAGATTTATAGGAACACTTGGAGGAACCACTAATCAAGGAGCTTATCAGTTTAAAGTAGCTAATGCCATAAATAACAACGGTCTTATCCCACAAGATATGTTTCCTTTAGCAGATAACTTTAATGATAATATTGACACTAAATTTATAACGACTAATATGCGGATTTTAGCCGCAGAATTTAGAAAGAGATTCACAATTAACTTTGAATGGGTTACTGACTTTATAGAAGCAATTAAACACTCTCCAATTCAAGTAACTGTTAAATATGCAGATTATAATAATCCAGAAGACATCTTAAAACCAGAAGGAACTCCTAATCACGCTGTTAAATGTGTTTATAAAAATAACTTATATAACGAAATAGATGATACTTATTGGCAAAGATACAAACGATATGATCCAGCCTATACTTATAGTCCGATGTCTTTCAAACTAACAATTAATAACATATCTATGGATACAAATAAATGGCTAAAAGACAACGATAAAAAGTGGGTAAGAAACTCTAATTCTGGTGCGTTTGGTAGAGTTTTACAAGAAAAACTATTCGTTTTTAATTCAATTGATAGAGGAGCATTAGCTCTCTTAGATGATAAAGTAAGAGAAAATGGTGTACAAATAACTAATAACGAATGGGAACAACTTCCTAAACAAAATTTTTAAAAGATAATATATTATAAAAAAAGAGTTTTCATACTCTTTTTTTAATACCTTTTTTTCTTACAGTAGACATCATCTCTGAGATCTGCTTTTTTGTTTTTCCTTTAAACCTTGCCTTAACAGAAGCTTTACCTCCTAAGACAGCGAATTCTTGTATCGTCATATTAGTCTTTTAAATGAATAATACAAAGTGGAAGCCAAATAGCAACTAAAATTAATGTATAAATAAGAGCCGTTGGATTTTCTTCTATAACCATTAAGTTACCTAAAAATGCTAACGCCATAATTATAATACCAATAATTGATAGAATAGAACCTAACGTACTTTTTTTCTTTTTCATATTTTTATATTATTGCCAGTTAATTCTGACTTATTATTTACTCTTTCAAGATGAGCTGTGGCTAGGTTTGACTAGCAGGGCTTCTTCGTGAACTTGGCTGTTAGGCACAGAACCATAGAATACAATTCAGTATGTATTAGACCACTGATAATAACTGGTCTTAGTTCCAGCATCCTAATTATCAATCGGCAAGACTATAACGGCTCACAGTCCGACACACATCTCATCTCAAAACAGGAAACAATTATTCTTTGTAATACTCTTTAATTAAATCTATTGAATTAAGCACATTGCTGTTAGTCATTAATATATCTGTAATAGTTTCTAAATCTTTCTTACGGAGGTCGGAGATGAATTGTTTAATAATATCCATTTCTCCCACTGGACCAAGATAACTAAACTCCTCATCAAATCTCTCCTGCCAAGTTTTAATTGTAATCACTGGCTCGTGAGGTAAACTACCACTTGTATGTTCTTCTACTTTTAATAAAGGTTTCATATAATTACTAATTAGTCCGCTTATTCGTCTTAGATATTCACGGAAATCTTGTCGTCAAAGAAATTTGACCAATATGTCGTCCTAACGGTCGACACTTAAAGACCAAGACTTTTGTTTTGTGCTTATTCGGTATATTACACACGCACTACTGATAGAAACCACACAAAGGAGCTTTGCTATCAATTTAAACCGTAGTGCTGCCGACTGGTTATGGTTGGCAGGGGGGGATTGTTAATGTTTTTGTTCAATATGCTTATGTCTTGATATTTCTGTAAAATAATAATTTGTTTCGTGCTTATAATCTAAAAATTCTTTTACAGCTAAGCATAAAAATCTTTTTCTTTTAAACGTAACAAAATTTCTTAATTCAGCTACTGCCAGAAAATATAAGGTAAATGGAATTCTAAATAATATTTTTAATTTCATATCTTCCATACAATTTTTTATATATTACCTCTCACTTAGTATTACCAAGACCAAGACCTAGACCCAGACCCAGACCTAGACCTAGACCAAGACCCAGACCTAGACCTAGACCAAGACCAAGACCAAGACCTAGACCTAGACCTAGACCAAGACCCAGACCTAGACCCAGACCTAGACCAAGACCCAGACCTAGACAAATAATTTGATAAATAAATAAACATATTACTTCTGTTCTTTTGGTAATAAGTGTTTCCAAGGAAAAATATCAACAATAGAGTTAGAATTTACAAAAGCATCACCAACAGGTTCAACTTCACTTAATGAACCATTTTTAATAGCATTCATAAATCTTCCGCTATCTGCTACCCAAGAAGCATCTTCTAATTTCCATATACTACCAATAATCTTTGTTAATTTACCAACTAGATGATAAGTGACTGTTCTGATAAAAAGATTTTTACCTATTAAGTCATCTAATTTACCAATATCAAGTTTTTCTTCACTTAATAATTGGTCTTTAATTTTAGCGTAAGTTTCATCGCTAATTTGTAATGTTTTCATATTTTTTATATATTACCCCTCACTTAGTTGTGAGATTGGTTAGTTAAACTTTTATATTCTATCATTCCTTCAAGTCTTCCGATAGCGAAGGCTCTGTGTTCTGTTGACTTCCAGTCTTTACATTCAATCTGAAATAAATTAGATATTACCATTCTTAATAAGCTTAATTCTCTCTCGTTTTGAGTTGCTTCTTTCTCTCTCATATTATTTAATGTTAGTTAGTGATTAGCAAGTAGTTAATGGCATCGGATTAGTATAAGGCCAAGTTCCATTAGGCATTAGTATGGGTTGGGGTTGATAGTTTGGAATTTGATAAGGATAAACATTAACTATCGGTCTTATCACTTACCATATCCCTTAAATAAAAACAATTTACCAATACTATTTAATTATACATTCTAGTTATTTTAACATCTCCTGTATATCCTCTTTTATAATAAAGACAACCGCAAGGGAAACCAAATGGAAAACCTATCTTGCCACCGCTACCGAGCATTAATATCTCTTTAAGTCCTCCATATTTTTCTATCTCTTTATCTATCTTTTGGCTTTTAAATGCTTTAGCTAACGGAACAAGAAACACTACATTATCTGCTACCTCGAATGCCTTTAAAAGAAACTTATCATAAATAGAGTAGGGGGGATTTGTTATTATCCAGTCTACTTTTTTATCATAATCAAAGAAATCTCTACATTCATCTATTTCACACCAGTCCTTTTTACTTTTAATATTATTATAGAAACTTCCATTACCACGACATGGTTCTAATATAAGTTCAGATGGATTAAAATGTTTAATAATTTTAATAGCAATATTTTCCCTAGTCATTATCTTATCTGTCTGATTTTGCTTTCCTGTTTTATTTGGTCTAACAAACATACATTTATATTATTTAATTTACCAATAGTGAAAGAAAGATGAGGCTGGGATTATCGTTCCCAGCAAGCTTCACCTCGCACCGCAACCGCCATCAAGTTTGTCTGCCCTATAGGTTTAGGTGTTTTTATTAACTGCTTCGGAATCAAACCGTATCACAGTTAGACAACTCTTTTGATTGGTCGTGCTGAACAAACAGCCACTCATCTTTCTCTCGCTACTAGCCACCAATTAAGATTGATGTTAGTATTGATTTTTAGATTCGTTATTCTTAACTTCCAAAAGTGTGCGTATTGCTGAAAGTTTATGTTCAAGACTTCTTTGCTTCATTTTAATTTCCATAAGCTCCAAACCTTCATTAGTGAGCTCCCACTTCCTTTCTAAAGCCGCGTCAGATTTAACCTCGTCTCTAAAACTTTGATAATATAAAGCTCTTAATCTCATAAGTTCAACCGCTCTCTCACCTAAACGACCATAGTTATCGGCTATTACTATTCTTGATTGAGCGAGTTGACCCGGACTTTGATTCTTTAGTTCCATAACTTTTTAATACTTTTTCTAAACTCTTATCCATTAAATCTAAATTCTCTTTAAAATCTTTGTGGTTTATTTTGAATTTGATTTGATTAATAAGATTGTACCATTTATTGCCACGCATATCTTTTCCTGTTTTCACTGCCCATTGAGGATCTTCTTCAAATTTTTTATGGCAGACATAGCATACAACGAATATATTTTCCATAACCCATCTTAAAGAAGTATGAGTGCGACCAATGAAGTGGTGCCAATGAATCTGATAACCTTGTTCTTTCGACCGCCCACAAATCTCACATCGCCAACCTTTATCGTCTTTACAAGCTACCTCACACTTCTTGTCAAGCTTATGCCACTCAGACTTTGTCATATTAAAGTTTTCTCATTGCCATTTTAGTAAACTCTTCAGCTTGATGTTCTATGTCTTCAATATTCATCATAAGCTCTCCTTTTAAGAAAGGAGTAAAAGCTTCTTGTAAAAAACCGAATTTACATTTGCCGAATACATCGTCTTCTTGTTTAACTGTAGCAATTTGAGCGCCGAGCTTGTTATTAGCAGTAGCCGCTCCTCCTTGTTTAATCGTAAAGTTTAAATACTGACCATTAGGCATAATATCAATATCAATGTCTTGTCCTTTAATCCAGTTAACTGCGTCTCCGGTTCTCGGACCGTTGACCCAGCGTTCCTCACCTTTATAGTCTAATAAGATTCCTAACTGAGGTACACCCTGGAAAGGTTTTCCTTTAGTATTAATTCCTTTGATTTTGTAAATTGACATACGTTTTTATTTAATTATTTATTTAAAACTATTTTGTTACACATCCAATGATGTTGTTTGCCTAGATTTATTGCTTCTATTGTCTTGCGAGTTGAGCAGTCTATATCTAGGGAGCATTCTTCAGTTATTTCTAGAGGCGGTAGCTTACTATTCCATTGAAATAATCCTCTGTCTACTGAGCCGTTTCTATTAGGCTTACTCACCGCCTTAGGATTCATACTTGATTCGCATTTAGCAAGCTTAACAAGATAGTCCGGCCATTCAAAATTAAGTTCATCAGCAATAGCTCTAATTTGAAACTCTACATCAGGATTATTAGTTATAAGCTTAACCTCTTTAACTATCACGCTAGATGTAGCCTGTAAGGCCACAGGAGCCTGAATTTGAGCCTTTTCTATTCTTTCCGATACTTTATACGTTTCCACTACTTTTTTTAAGGTAAGAGCTTGTGTGGCTCCGAATAGAATTGTTAAGATTAGGACATAAAAGAACGGATTACACTTAAGTTTTTTTGTTTTCATAAATTTGACTTTAAGATTAATAAATTAATCTCTTAAGTCTAGCAAAGATGCTTCAAATCTTTTTAATATTTACTTCTTGTGGTAGTAATCCCCAACTAATAGGAAATCTAATCAGTAAACCTATTAATTATTACTACCACCTGAGCTAAATACTATTTTAATTTTTAATTTCCTCTAAGTGTTCTGAAAATGTTGCGTTATCTTCTTCCTCTTCTACTGCTTCACAATGATCGTGACAATCTGGACACATTTTATAGTCTTGCCACATAGAGTTCATACTTGCGCCACAACAGTTTGATACTTTCATATTATTTATTTCTTAAACCATTTTTACTTAGTGTTTGTTTTATGGTAATCCATTTCTTAACTGATAAAAGATGAAGTATAAATCGATATTGAGCGCTGCTTAAACTTCTAAGCACATCGTCTAGGTTGCTCATATCGAAGTTAATCATATGCTCTGCGTATACCTTGTCAGCAAAAATACTTCTTAGAGTTCCTATTTCATTTAGTGATATTGGTTCTCTCATATCATTACTGTTAAATCTGAAACTTTATAAGCCTTTCTCATTGACTCTGCTAAGTAAGAGGTCTGAGCTAGGTCTGCGTCAAATAAAGATTGACCAACCATTTCGCATAAGATTTCTTTTTCTAGTTTTTCTTTATTAAGTTGTGCAATCATTAATTCGTTATACATATTAGTATTTAATTATATTTAGAGAAATGAGAGCGAAGTAAAGAGTTTCTTATTTTGATTTCTCGCTATGTAGCTTTCTACTACCGCTCTCATAACTTACATTAGTAGTATAACAAACAGGTTCGTAGTTGTCAATAGTCTAAACTGTTAATAACTTTATTAGCTCTTTTTTTGCTATTATTTGCGTTAATTTATCATTGTATCGTGCAGAAAATGCTGGATGAACATTAACGTAGTTATTATTAAATAATAAAAAATTTAATATTTTATTTTCTTTATTAATAACTATCCCAACGACATAATCAATATTTTTTCTGTCGTTCTTTAACCAACCAAATGTAACTTTGTTATCCCATTTATGTAGAGTAGATGTTTTTATTTCAATGTTTAGTTTATTAATAACTAAATCAAATGGATGAGTATGTAATATTCTTAAACAGGAATAGGCACCTTGCTTATTTCTGCCATTTATTTTAATTATTTTTACTTTTTTATGATCTCTTAAGTCTGTAAACTTAATATTATTTTTTTTAAGAAAATTAATAAATAGTGTTTCTCCTACGCTGCCAACAGTTTGTTCTTTTATCATATTTTATGCTTGATTATTTAATGCCGTTATTTCTAGGCACTTAACACAAGCATAATTAGCAATAGCGCAACAATCGTGAAACCACAGGTCTTTTTTCTTTAATCCTTTTGGCGGATTGTCACAAATAAATTGTTCTTTTTTCTTTTCGATTGGTAATCATTCAAAATAAGTAAATACTAAGTGCGCCTTTCCTCCGCAATTACATTTAATTGTTTTTGGAAAGTTTTCTTGCCAAGTTGCGTCAGGAGCAAACCTTCCCTTTACGATGTAAGTCATAGTTTTATTTTTAGTTAATTAAATTAATATCACTTTCTACTTCATTACCCCATACATCCCAACCTTCTGTTTTTTGTCTAGCAAATAGTTCTACTCTTGGAAGATAGCCCATTAATTCAACTATCTTATCCCTAACTATGTCTGGCTTCTTGCTATGGCCCTCTATTGGTGTCTGAACTAATTGAAATATCGAATTAGAAATTCTTGATGGCTTTCCTTTAACTGCTAATAAGCAACACTCCGTATTTCCTCTGGTCAATCTTCCTAAGCCAAAAAAAGGTTTTCCATTTTTCTTATTCAATTTAACCCACTGAAAGGCAATAGTCTTATATTTAAAACCCCAGGCATCAATTACCGATAAAGCTTCTTTTAGCATTGGATAAGTTGCCCACATAAATAAAACGCAATTATCGTCAGCTATTCCTTGCCCCCCACCTATAGGTAAATTACAAATATCTTTAATGTTCATTGTTTGATAGTGATCTGAAGCATTACCATTACATTTCTTGTCGTTATACGACCAGGCTGGGTCTGCGTAAATTATTTGATACTTTTTGTTTGTATTCATATTATTTTTATCCCCTGCTTGGATTAGATGGACTCATATCAGTGTGCCACCAAAATTCATTAATCTTTCTTTGTTTTAAAACTTCTTCGCTTGTTGGTAAAAATATATGTTTAGCATTTTCGTTTGCTCTATAACGCTGGCAATCTGAAAATCTTGGCAGATCAAATAGTTCTTTCATTTTGATAGCTTTGTCTCCATCTTTACTCTCAACTATCTTAGAATTATAAAACTCCCATATTAAAAGTTGCCATAATTTTATATCGCTGTTGCGGCTATCTGGATGCTTTTCAAGTATAAATTTTACTTTTTCTTTTAAAGACATATAGTTAAGATTTTATTAATCATCTTTAGATGGATGACTAATAAAAGTAATTAAAATTGCCACTCCTAATAGCCAAAAAATTATCATTCTTAATGGCTCACTAATTGGTTCATTCATATTATTTGCATTTATAACATTTAAAACCCATTCCGGTCACCCAGACAAAAGAACCGACTCTTATTCTTTTGCCGCAGCCGGAACAAAACATAGGTCTAGCTGATTTAAAGATAAATGGTCTTTTTTTCATTTTTAATATTTAATAAATAAGTTATTTTGTTGGTTTTCTTTATTGAACTTAGTTTCGTCGTAATCTAAATAAGTGATATTTTCATTAATAGAGAATATCTTGCCAGATTTCTTATGTATTAAACGAAACTTGTTTTGAGGACTATAGATTACCATACCGTTTACTATTATTCAGGAAATTTTTTCATAATAATTTTATGAAACTCGCTGTTTTCTAGGTTTTTTGTCGTTTCGTTAGGTAAATCTTTTAATAACTCCGGATAATATCTCTCGTCTATTTTAATATCAGGGTTATTTTCTAAATACCATTGACCGAATTTATTAATAGCACGAGTTCCGTCGTGTAAAATACGTTTAGTATCATCTATTGGTTTTTGTCCAGCCCAAATATACAAAGGAGATAGGCTAACATTTAAACGAGATATGAAACACTTTCTGCCCTCATCCCAAACAGGTAATGATTTTTGATATTCTTCGTCTGTTAATTCAAATTGAGCGTCTTTTGAATAAAAAATTGTTTTCATATTATTTCTATTTTAGATTTATTATTTATTTTAGTTAAATCGTCATCAATGTATTTACCCACGCTTTCTAAAGTCCATTTAAATTCGGCGTTGTCAATTAGATATTTCATTACCTCGGCAACTCTAGAAGGTTTATAAGCTTTAAGGTTTTGGGCGGCACGCAGATTACGGCGGATAAATGATCTTTGTTGCTCTCTGTCGGAGAAGTCTATTTTCTTAGCTCTAGCAAATAACCCTATAATCTGGATATGCTTTTGACTATCCTTTAAAAGGTCTGGAATTACTTCTAGCGGAGCTTGCTCCGCAATATTATCTATTGTAAGAGTATCTATTGTAGTAGTATCTATTGTGTGTGGCATTTTTGCCAACGACGCTTTGGCATTTTTGCCTATAGTGATTGGCATTTTTGCCAACGAATTTATAACCTTTGGCTTTTTTGCCAACGGTTTCCAATCGTCAAAGTCCTTATTAAATCTATATAAAGTGATGTTATCGTTGGCTTTTTTGACAATAATTAAATTCATTTTAGCTAACTTTCGTAAAGAACGGCATACCTCTTGCTTTGGCATTTTTGCCAACAGACAGAATTGAGATAGGCTTATTTTGTCTTCTTTCTTCTGAAATCCATAGGTTTTTCGGATTATAACATCAAGGCATTGTCTAGCTTCTCCGGATATTCTAATACCGCAGAGAGCCTCGAAGACTTCTGTAGCTATTGGGATAAATCCATTTTCTTTTTGAGGTGAGGCCATATCTTTTAAACAAAAAACGCAAAGTTCTCCCCTCCTATCAGCGTACTACGGCTGCCACCCGATTTTACGGATGAGGGAAAGCTCTGCGTTCTTAGTTTAAAATTGTAGTACTTCATAGGAGTTTTTATTTAGTTAATTCTATTCTATCATACCTATTAGATTTGTCAATACTTTATCCACAATTTGACACCGGCTTTGTATTTTGTTATAATGTTAATGATGGTTCAGGATAGTTCTTTTCTGAGTTTTTCCTATTTTTAAATACTTAGTGTAGATAATACACTCGCGCCTTTACGGAAGCATCTAAAAAATAGGAGAACTTGGTAGAGAGTTATTCTACTAATATTACATTAGATGATTACACAGTGCTTGTTAATTATCAGTATACTACTCTAGAGTAATCTAGGGGTTTTTTCGTTTAATAATGTTTATCTAGGTTGAGCCTTTGAGGATAACCAGGATAAACAAGTGATGGATATCGGGGTCGTGCTTGGGGAGATAAAATCAATATGAAATTAGTCCTGTCGCCGACCCCTTTAATGACAATGACAAACAAAGACAAAGACAAAATGATCAGAGAGGCTAATCGTAAAGCCAGACTAAAGGAAAAGAGAATAGCTTATAGGCTTTCTAAACAGGATTGGGATATAGACACAACAAACGAGGACTATTTTGGAAAACATTAAATATATAATTATGAACTACGAGGATTACGGCTCTAAAGCCAAAAAGAGATATGACTTTGTTAAATCTCGCTTAGATATTAAAGGTCCTACTAAACCAGGAGACTTAATGTCAAAAGCCCAAACTATGGGAAGCTTTAAAAAAAAGACTAAAGTATTACCAAAAGCTATAAACTCTAAAGTTAAACCGGGTCCAGAGATTGATTACAAAGCAGCAAATGTTGGAGGTCCAAGACTTAAATTTAATAAATAATAATACTAAATGCTATGAACAAATCAATCATTTTTACAGAACAAGAAGCCAATGCTTTACTTATCTTAATAGATATTGCTATTAGGACTAAAGGGATTGAAGCAGCTGAGGCTGGAGTAATCCTTACTAAGAAGATTAAAGAATCTTTTAAAGAAAACATTAAAGAAGAAGAGGTTAAAGAATCAGATAAAAAAGATAAATAACTATGGAATCAGAATCAACACAAATAGATAAAGTTGTAAACATACTAAATAACAAAGAGAAATCTGGTAATCAGTCCGATAGCAGACCTTGGTTGTTTAAGAAAGGTCAATCTGGTAATCCCGCCGGCAGGCCTAAAGGAATCACATTAAAGGAATATTGTCGTAATTTTCTTGCTAGCCAAACAGAAAAAGAAAGAGCTGAGTTTCTAGATGGGCTAGATAAAGAAACAATCTGGAAGATGGCTGAAGGTAATCCTGATACTAAATCAGATCTTAAACTAGAAGTTAAAGAACTACCTAAGGTTTTAAATATAATTTCAAATCAAGATGGAAACGCTAACAGTAATTCCAACCATAAAGCAGGAGCAAGCCTGGAATAAACTAGAGGATAAAGATACTAAATACATTGTCTTCGGAGGCGCCGCCGGAGGCGGGAAAAGCTGGTTACTCTGCGAATGGCTCTTGGTAAAGTGTATTCAATATCCTGGGAGTAAATGGTTTATTGCTAGAGAAGAGCTTAAAAGATTGATGAGCTCAACGTATATAACATTTTTAAAAGTTTGTGAATTTCATAAAATAGATAAATCTAATTGGAATTTAAATGGCCAGTACAACTATATTGAATTTAATAATGGGAGTAGAATCGACTTATTGGATGTTAAGTTTCTGCCTTCTGACCCTCTTTATGAGCGTTTTGGTTCTACTGAATACACCGGAGGAGCGATTGAAGAAGCTGGAGAGGTAGACTTTCTAGCTTTTGATGTTTTAAAGAGTAGAATCGGAAGACATTTAAACAAAGAATTTAATGTTCCTTCAAAGATATTAATAACTTGTAATCCTAAGAAGAACTGGTTATATCAAATGGTTTATAAACCTTGGAAGAATAAAGACTTACCGAAAGAATTTGCCTTTATTCAATCCTTATATGGAGATAATAAACATACTGCTGAAGATTATGGTTCAAACTTAGCTCAGATTAAAGATAAAGCTAATAGAGAACGCTTAATGTATGGCAATTGGGAGTATGACGATGATCCTTCAACCTTAATAGAGTATGACGCTATCTTAGACCTTTGGACTAACACCGTAGAGAACAGCAATCAAAGATACTTAACAGCTGATATAGCTAGATACGGACAAGATAAAACAGTTATTTATTTATGGGAGGGATTTAAACTATATAAACACATAGTTAAAGAAAAATTTGGTATTGACCAAACAATAACAGAATTAAGAACCTTAGCAGAGAACGAGCAAATACCTTATTCTCACATAATAGTAGATGAAGACGGAGTTGGTGGTGGTGTAGTTGATGGTCTTAGAGGAATTAAAGGATTCGTTAATAATTCAACTGCATTAGAGAATCCAAAGACATTTATTAAAGAAAACTATGCAAATTTAAAGACACAATGCTACTACCTTTTAGCTGAATCAGTTAATAACCGTAAAATGTCTATAAAGGTTGATGACCAAGTAATGAAGGCACTTTTAATAGAAGAACTAGAGCAAGTTAAGACAAAAGACATAGACAAGGAAGGTAAATTAAAGATAGTTCCTAAAGAAGAAGTAAAAGAAAAGCTAGGCAGAAGTCCTGATTACTCTGACGCCTTAATGATGAGAATGTATTTTGAACTACAACCTTCTCACCAATCTAGACCGGCAGCTAAACAATTTATTCCTAGTGGGATAGTTAGAAAGTATAGTTATTAAAAGTAATATAAACGATGCGTTTAAGGTTAGGCATCGAAAAAAAACAAATCTTCAACTTGGTTTATAGATATAAAATTTGGGGCAACGTCCGCTACACTGACGACCCCAGACTTGAATCTGTAAATCAAGCAATATCAAAATTGATCACAATGAAGTCGAATAAAACTTGAATGCTGGACTTTAGCGGAACTCCTTCGGACGGGAACTGAAACAATAGTTTCAACAATCGTCTGTTATTACGCTAATAGACAGCATTTAGGCAAGGAGCTAATAGAAATATTAGGACTAGCAGGAGGTCACATTTATATGAATATAAACACTTGAGCTTTAGACTTACTTAAATGTAATTCAAGGAGTTAAAGTGTAGGTAATACTAAAATATGTCAATATTAAAGCTAAATAACGAGATAAAAGAAAAGGTTAAGACTAAACTAAGTCCAGACAAAATCTTTTCTGTTTATGAAACGTCTAAATATCAACCTACTCCAGAAGAAAAAGAAGTTCTTCAGATGATACTTAAACACTTTGAGCTTGGAGATCTGACTATGCAGAAGCCCAGAGTAGAGTTTAATGATATGTCTGTTATTACTAGGATGATGTATGACCAAATGTCCTTTAATACTTACCAACCTAATAATGGAGACGGTTTAGAGGGTGATATTTTAAACAATTGGCGGTCTAATGCTATTAGACCGACAGTAAGAAATAAAGCTATTTCAATAGCTGCTCACGCTACAGCTAGACTAATTTTTCCTAAAGTATTCGCTTATGATTCTGGTAACACCGAGCAAAGAGATGCCGCTACAGTAATTGGAGACTTAATGGAATGGGCCGCTGATAAAAGCAACTACGCACATTATAGCCTTTTAAGAGTTTTAACAGCTTTAACTGACCCAGCCTCTATTGGATATACAGAATATTGTGAGACTTACAGAACTGTAAAGACTGAGAAGATTAATGGTAAATGGAAGACTAAAAGAATACTAGATGATACTTTATCAGGATTTCAAGATTATGTAGTGCCTTGTAATGAACTCTATATTGAGAATCCTTTTGAACCAGATATTCAAAAGCAAGGCTGGTTGATATGGCGCAAAGTTATCTCTTATTCATTAGCTGAAGCTAAATATAAAGATAAATATAATAACTTTAAATATGTCTTTCCTGGTATACAGCTCATTTATAACGATGCTAACAATACATTCTATCAAGTATATGATGCCAACCTCCGACAAGATTCAGTTGAAGAAATAATCTATTGGAACCGCACATTAGACCTTAAAATAATCATTAATAACGGGATAATGTTGACTGACTCAGATGAACCTAATCCTCGTATTGATAAGAAGTATCCTTTTGACAAGTTTTATTACGAAATGATTAGTCCTAAGTTCTTTTATGGGAAATCTCTAGCTTTCAAACTTCAATCAGATTCTAGAATTATTAATGATCTTTATCAAATGATTATAGACGGTACATATTTGTCTATAATGCCTCCGATGATTAATGCCGGTGGAGAGTCAATCACTTCTGATGTTATTGTCCCGGGTATAGTTACAACTTTTGAAAATCCATCCTCAACCTTGACTCCAGTCCAGACCGCTAACAACCTGACTTCTGGGATTAATACTTTAACTCAAGTTGAAAGCTCGCTAGCTGAATCTAGCGTAGAACCTCAACAACAAGGAGCGAGTCCTGAAGGAAGTCAAACAGCTTATGAAATTAGCAGATTAGAACAAAATGCTAACACAGTCCTTGGTTTATTCCTTAAGATGATTGCTCAACACGTTAAAGAATATGGCAAGTTAAGACTATCAGATATTATTCAGTATATGACTATTGCTGATGTCGATAAATTAGAGGCAAATGGAGAAATGGTTTATAAGACTTTTTTAATAGGAGATAAAAACACTTCTGGAGGTACTAAGACTCGCAAAATAGCCTTTGAAGGAAACCTTAAAGACAGTTACTCAGACGATGAATTATTAAAGGAAAGTTATAATACATTAGAACAAGAAGACAAGTTTGAGAATACTGATCTTTATAGAGTTAATCCTGGTAAGTTTAGAGAATTAGTATTTGAACTATCTATCACTCCAGATGTTTTGAATCCTAAGAGTGAAGACTTAGAGAAGGCTTATGGGCTAGAAGCTTATGATAGAATGATTGCTAATCCAATGGCTAATCAAGAAGAGGCTTTTAGATTAATGTTAGGACTTTATGATCAGACTAAGAAAGACCCAGACAAGTTTATTATGCAAACAGATCCTAATGCAGTAATGCCTAATTTACCTGGTATGCCTCAAATGAATCCTAATGGAGGAATTGCTCCGGCTGGTTCTCAAAAACAGACTGTTCTTCCTCAAGTAGCAGGAAATACAAAAGTAGCTTAATAAATTAAAATAAAACGTTATGACAGACAAAAATCAGTTATACATTCCAGAATGGTTAGCTCTAAGTAAGGAAACTAGAGTAAAACTAGCTGAGATGTTTAATCTAAAAAGAGACATCGCAACCGAAGTAATAGCCAATCAAGTCGTATGTGATGGTTATTCTAATAAAATGCTGAAGAATATGAGTTTAGAGGCTATAAATGAAAAAGGTTTTGGTGGCCCAGACTTTCTAAGCGCTTTGGCAGAATTGCTAAAATCATTAGAGGTCGAACCAGAAAATAAGTTTGTAGAAACACCTATCATAGAAGAAGTTAAAGAAGAAGTTAAAGATAATTTAATTAACTAATAAATAAACACTATGGCAAACGCTAAACAACAATATGCAAAACAAGCTAAGTTGGCAGCTGACAAGAATAAAAAGGAAATTGAAAGGGTTAATAAAATCGTTAATGAAAAGATTTTTCCGCTCCTTAAAGAAATAAGCGATGACGTCGAAGATGCTAAAATAATTCCAGGAGTTCTTAAGACAGTAGTACAACAGGCAATCTTTAATGAGATGATGAAAAGAAAGGTTAAAGATTTAAACCTTATCAATCAATTAAAAGGAGGACAAAAAGAGCAAGTAGAAAAGTATGCTAAACTAATCACCTTACTAGAAAATGAACCAACTTCTGTCGCTTATACAATTTTAGATGGTTTAGTAGAAGAAATTATGCTTAAAGAGAAGATGGCGATGAAAAAATTGTCACTAACTGCATTATATGAAGGTAATTAAAAATAAAATTAAAAATTGGTTACTTAAAAGTCTATTAAAGACAGTTGTTGTCGGAGATATTGTTACTTTAAATACAAAAACTAAAGAAATATTTATTGACGGCAATAAAATTGATCAAGGTGAGGCTGAAGCTATAAGAGAAGAAGCTAAATATCTTGAAAAGACCAGAATTTGGGCTTTAATAATAGGTAGTTTAAATGACCAAGCTAGAGAAAGAATGTTCGAGAAAGCGGTAACAATTGATGATTTATTATTCGGGAAAGCTTTACTTTATACATTAAGCATTCAAAAGCAAATAATAAGTATATTTAAAAACATTAAATAATTAATCGCATTCTGGTAGTCTTCATTCCATTAATAGACCCGTTTTCGTAGCGTTATCGGGCTCTGTTAGTGGGATAAAGGCTATCAGCCTGGTCGTAAAGCCGACCTAAAACAATATGGAAAATGAAACTAAAACATTAGAGGAAGTCGTTTCTACTCCTCCAGTAGCTGCTGAAACTACTCAAACATCAGCGCCAGTTACTCCAGACCTTACTTCTCAAGCTGTAGCAGTTGCTGAAGCCGCTATAGAGAAACTTAAGAAGGTGGAATCTGATAGAGATAACTATAAAGAAGGTATGCTCGCTAAAGAACGCAAGCTCAAGGAACTAAAAGACCAAGGCTACGAAATAGGCGATCAAGAAGAAAGACTTACTTTAGCTGACGTTAATCGTCTAGTAGAGGAAAAACTTTCTCAAGTAAAGAAGGAGGAAACTTCTTCAGAGGTCGGAAGCCTTTATAAACAAGTCTCCGAACTAAAAACTGCTCTTGTCAATAGACAAGGACTTCCAACTACACCTACTGGGAATGGAACTGAGACCCAAGAACCTAAAGCAGCTAGATGGGTAGATGAACCGGCTACTGCCGAAAGACTTAAATCTCAGGGTTTAGACCCTAATAAAGTGTACGAAAATTGGAAAGCTAATCAACCTAATTAATAAATTATATGGCTCAAGGGAATGTAACTTTGCGAGAAGGTGGTATATTTTCAACACCTCCTACAAAGCGTTACCAAGTAGCTGCCAGTGCTACTTTAATCTATGCTGGTGAACCTGTTAAATTAAATGCTTCAGAAGATGCCGTAGTTATCAAATGTGCTGATGCTGAACCAGTAACTTCATCTCCAACTTTTGCTGGTATTGCTGCGACTGATTCAACAAACACTTCTACTGCTGCTGGTTATGTAGATGTTTTTACCCCTTTAGAAGGTCAAGTATACCTATGTGATGCTAAATCTTCTGCTGCTATTGATACTCAAGCTGAATATGATGCTTTAGTAAATGAAAGATGCGCTTTTGATTTATCTAGTACTACTTTCACTGTAGATACTACTTCTGCTGGTACTACTGATGGATTAGTAATTGTCGCTAGTGATATTACTCGTAATCCTGGTAAAGTAGCTTTTGAAATCAGACGCTCTTGCTTAGAGAAAAACTAAGAAAATAAAACGCTGCAAAGTAAACGCTGCACATTAAAAATTAATTACTAAAATATGCTTACTTCTGCACAAAATTTAGCTATCGTGCGAACAGAATTGGATGGAGTATTTTACCAAGAATTTAATTATTCTAATGCTACTCCTTCTCAAATGACTGCTCTTACGGCTGCTATATTCAAACCACTAAATACAACTCACAAAGCTTATATTGAAGAAGTATTTAAAGGTTCTGAATTATTTAAGGACACTGGTGAAACTGAAGTTGTTGGTTCTACCACTCCTAAGGTCGCTAACAAATTAACGACTTACGTAAAAGACTTTACACAAAGCATAAAATTTCTGTGCCAGGCTACAGCAATGTAACCAAGAAAACTTCGTAAATTAGGTGGAACTCCTCGGTGAGGACAATACCTAGCCAAGACTCGTAAGAGGAAGGTGTAACGACTAGAGACGAAGCCCCTAAAGTTTAGGGTGAAAGTATAGTCTGAACAACTGTAGAAAAATAGTCTTGATAAAAGATTTAATAGATGATATACTAAAGACATAATAATTAATATAAAAATTATGTCTGAAAAACACAACGAAGTATCTAAAAAATGGAGAAAAAATAATATAGAAAAAGCTAGAAAACAAGCGAGGGAATGGGTCGCTAGACAAATAGAAGAAAAAGGTGAGGCATTTAGAAAGACCGCCAGAGAAAGAGCTTTAAAATATTATTATAACAACATTGAAAAGGTGCGAGAAAAGGATAACGAAAGAAAAAGATTATATAGACTGAATAATCAACAGCAATATAATCTCGAACAGAAAGAATATAGAAAGAATAATCCTGATAAGGTCAAGCAATATCGTATTAATAGAAAAGATGGGCAAAAGAAATACGCTCGTAAAAAGCAGATAGAAAAATACGGGATTACTGAAGAAATATATCATAAAATGTTTTTGAATCAAGAAGGTAAGTGTGCTATTTGTAATATGCCGTTTAATGAGAAGACTCCGAATATAGACCATTCTCACAATAACGGAAAAGTAAGAAGTTTATTATGTAGTAGTTGTAATATTATTCTCGGACACGTAGAAAAACAATTACAAATTAATAAAAATATTTTAACTGAAATTACAAAATACCTAAAAACCTATGCCTAACAGCTAGGGGAAGCACTAATTAGTTGAGATAGATGGAAACAATCTATCAATCTGAAAAGATTTAACAAATGAGAATTGAGTAAAGATTTGTTCGATAAACTAATAATAAGTTTCAAAAATATATTATTGTTGAACAATTCCCTATCTTTCCGCACTGCGGTCTAGGGGATAAATAAAACAGGGATAAACGGGGAAAACCCTTACCAAAGGACAACCCCGTACCAAGCTTTAGTCTAAATGGCTACTGAAGGTCGAACGACTAGATAGTGAAACTCAATTTGAGAATATAATCTATCCAAGAAACCCCTGCACCGAAAGGTGAAGATATAGTCTGAACATTGTCATAAGAATAATTATGAGATAAGATAACTATATAATTATCATCAAACATATATGGTTATCAAATGTAAACATTGCAAAGAAGAAAAATCTGAAGAATACTTTGATTATTACAGAGGAAGAATAAACAAGTCTTGTAAAGAATGTAGAAAAAAAAATAATCAGTGGTATGCCGAAGATTTGAATGGAAAGAGAACAAAATATAAAGAGTTCTATCAGAGGAACAAAGAACGAATAGCTAAATATCGCTCTGAGCATAGACTTGAAAAGTTTTACTCTCTAACTAAAGAAACCTTTAATACAATGTTAGCAATTCAAAATAATCAGTGTGCTATATGTGGTTCTAAGTTTGAAAATCTTAAACCCTGTGTAGACCACGACCATACTTCTGGGAAAGTAAGGGGATTATTATGCCGAAGATGTAACTTGGATTTGCAGGTTATAGAAAAAAAAGACTTCGTCATTAAAGCTCAAAATTATTTAAAATCAATGAAATAGAGGATAAAGAGCCTCTATAATAACAAAAAACGGATAATATGCACGGCGTATGGTCAAAATCTGTCTCTGATATGGCTATGAAAGCTCGTATCACTCAAGATGACAATGCAATGAAACTTTTCCGCAATGCGTTTACTACTGCTTTAACTGCTGATGGTTCTGCTATTTGTGCATCACACACCCTAATTGGTGGTGGCACCGTAGTTAATAACACGACTGCTGCTTTAACTCCGACTAGCTTAAACACTGGTATTGTAGCTTTAGCAGAACAGAAAGATCAGGCTGGTGTTATTCTAGGCAATCAACCAAGTTATTTAGTTGTTCCTCCTGCATTATTTAAGAAAGCCTTAGAGGTTACTGACTCTGCTTTACTAGCTGATACTGCCAATAACAATATCAACGTATATCGCAGTGCTTATGGAATTACTGTTTATACTTCACCTTATTTAGGTGCTTCTGCTGGTGGTTCTGATACTGCTTGGTTCTTACTAGCTCGTAATCACGCTATCACTCGTTTAGTTCGCCAAGGAATCCAGACTTCTTTAAGAGGTTGGGAAATGTCTAACAATAGAACTTACTTCTACCAAGCTAATTTCCGTGAAGAAGTTTATTGTCCTGATTATGCTGGAATTTACGGTTCTACTGGTACTGTCTAATTTAACTAAACGCTATTAAACGCTACTTTTACTTAATAACTTTAATTAATATGTCTTTGACAAATTTTCCTTTCGGAATTTCTTCAATGGGAAATCCGGTGCTAGGAGGTGGTATGCCAATGGTTGGCCCTCAATCGAGAGTCATTTTCGTTGATGCTTCCTATGGTAATGATGGGAACGACGGTCGCTCTTGGGAGACGGCTGTTAAAACTGTTGCTCAAGCTTATAGTCTGGTAACTACTAATCGTGATGATGTTATTGTTTTGAGCACTTATGCTCAACACGAATTAACAGCGATGTTAGATGTTTCTAAATCTCGTGTTCACTTTATTGGTGATATGAATGGTCGTACTTATGGCCAAAGAGCAAGAATAAACTATGCCGATGGTATTGCTACTGCTGACGCCTTTGCTATTAAGAACACTGGTATTGGTAATACTTTCACTGGTATCAAGTTCTTAAATAACAATACTGACGCTCAAGTCGTTGCGACTGTTGGTGAAGGTGGAGAATATTCTGTTTATAGAAATTGTGAATTTTACAATTCAACTCATTTAGATTCAGATACTGTTTCTGAATTAGTTTTAAATGGTGATTCTGCTCAATTCTACAACTGTACTTTTGGTTCATTAGCTGATTCAGTTAGTGGCGATAAAGTACGCCCGGCTGTTTTAATGACTGCTGGCACTGTTGGTTCTGGTTTAGTATCTCGCGATGTATTATTCGACGGTTGTAAATTCTGGAAGAATGCCGGTGGAACGACTACTTCATTTATCAAATTAGTTGATAATGATCTAGAACGTTTAATGGAAATAAAGAATTGCACCTTTATGAATAATATGTTAGGTGCTGTCCCAGCTGTTGCTATTAACTCTGCGACTTTAACAAAGAGTTTAATTGTTCTATCTGGCGATACCGTTGCTTGTGAATGCACAAAGATTGGTACTGCTACTGGAATATTAAATGCAACTCCAGCTCGTGTTGCTACTGCGACCATCGCAATTCAGGTCACTTAATTCAATTGAAATATATGGCTTTTAAGAAAATAGCTGAAAAAGTAGTAAAAGCTACTAAAAAAGCTAAAGAAGTTAATAACAAAGAAGAAGTTAAGCGCACTATAATTGATTTAGACCACGTTCTTGTTGAATATAGTGATGGTTCAACGGAATCCAGAGTCATTTAACTTTTAGGAGGCATCTCAAAGAGGTGCTTCCAATAAAGATTAAATAACTTAATAATAAATTTATGTCACAAGTATCTACTGATTACCAAAAATCCTATATCTCGACCGCTACAGACACACAAGTGTTTACCGGTCCTGGAACGTTAATAAGTGTTATTTTAGGCGAAACAGCTGCGGGAGCTATTACTCTTGGTGATGGCTTAACTGGTGCTGCTACTACTTTCTCTGTATTAAAAGCTAGTATTGCCGAAGGACAATATGATTACAATTGCCAAATCTCTACTGGTTTAACAATTACTACTGCTGGTGCTTCTAAAATGACTGTTATCTGGAAGAAAAGCTAAATAAATTAATAAACGCCTTAAATATATGAGTTACAGTATATTAAATCTGAAACAAGATTTAATTGGTATTCTTCACGGAACAACTTTAAATCAAATTTCAAACATAAATGGCGTTATTGAGAGAGCTGGTCGTCAAATACTAGCAGATATCGATCCTCAAGAAACAAAAAAGATAGCTCCTTTAGCGAGTCCATTATTTGGTCAAGTTTATGATTATAATATTCCGGACGATTTAAAAGGAAATAGAATTATAGATATAAGACCTCAAGCAAATAGAAATTCTCAAGACTATTTTAGCCAAACTTATAATAGAGCTTTTGATTATTCAAAGACTCTAAGTCTTCAACCTCAGTTTTCTGTACAACATAACACGGGAGTTAAAACTATCCGTATTTCAGACCCAGTTTTAAATACTGGTGTTCTTATTAATCAGGCAAACGTTATAGATGACGGTGGTCTTTGGGCTGTTTCTGGAAATGCTAGTAATTTAGAAGAAAATAATATTGATTTTGTAAGTGGAGGCGGTTCTTTATCTTTTGATTTATCAGCAGCGGCTGGTACTGGGAGCATAACTAACTCAACTTTCGATTCGGTTGACCTTACAGACCACGAAAATCAGTCAATTATATTTGCTTGGGTTTATCTTCCAACTGCCACTTCTTTCACTAATGTAATTCTTAAATGGGGAACAGATTCATCTAATTACTGGACTGGGATAGAAACAGAAACATATCAAGGAAATGCCTTCGTAAATGGTTGGAATTTGATAGGTGTTGATTGGAACACAGCAACTAAGGTAGGAAGTCCATCTAGTGCCACTACGGGCTTCGTAGAGGCCACTTTCACCTATGACTCAACATTACAGACATCTGTTAAAATAAACTCCATAGTGAGCCAATTAGGGCGTATCTGGGAAATCGAGTACTATTCTAAGTATATGTTCAGAAATCCAACGACTAATGCCTTTCAAGAAAGAATAGTAGACGATTCTGACCTCGTAAATCTAGACACTGAAGCTTATAACCTTATCTTAAATTTAGTAGCTTATTATACAGCTCAGCAACAACAAGGTTATTCAGCTCTTCAATTTGATGCTAAATTCTTCTTAGATGAATATAAAAATGGAATAAAGAGATACAGAGACCTTTATAAAGGAGAAACAATACTTCCCCACTCAACTTATTATCGCAAGCCTAATAGCGGATATTCTCAGTGGGCATCATTTAGATTAACAAGATAAGTATGTCAATCGACGCAACAAAATCATTTATATTAACTAAAGACTTTCTGGGCTATCAATCTAGAAAAGATATTACTAACTTACCGGCTGGCGTTCTTATTAGTGGGAGTCAAAATGTTATAACTAAAACTAACGGAAGGGTCGGGATTGTTAAAGGTTATACTTTAGATGGTCAAGATGGAACTACTATTTCTGCTGGGATTGAATCTTCTTATGATACTGATATGAATTATGGAGAAGAAAGACATCTTCGTTCTTATACAGATCCGACAACCGGAAACGGTGTTGTCCAATTCAGATATGTTGATTCTGCTGGTGCTGTTACTTGGGAAACTTTAAGCAGTAGTTTAGATAGAGGTTTAATCCGTTATACTAAATTCTTTGACTTTACCACTGAAAAGAATGACCTTATTTTAATGGTTGATAATACCGCTAATGTTTATGAATGGACTGGAGCAATAACAACAGTTGCTTCTGTAACAACTAATACAATTACTAAAGAGGGTGTTAAATATTGGTCTGAAATGGGATTTAATGGAACAAATAATAGAAAAATAATGATTAGAGGTGTTGAATATACTTATACCGGTGGACAAGGAACATTAACTTTAACTGGAGTAACTCCAGACCCAACTGCTCAAGGAGCAAACGTTCCAATAGCTGGAGATATGACTTTTCAGAGTTTAACTACTGTTCCTAATAGTTCTATAACAACTCTTCCAGACACTTTACCTAACTCTTATATCGCTACATTTAAAAATCAAGTTTATTATGCCTCAGAAGTTGAAAATGATGTTTATATTTCAAAACTAAATAATTACAAAGATTGTTCTGTTTCTACCGTTAGAGTTGTTGGAGAAGGTGGACTCTTGCATTTAGACGCTAATATTACTGGTTTTGTACCGCAAGAAGATGCGATGTATATCTCGGCTGGCAAAGACCAATGGTATAATACTAAATTTGCTTTAAGTTCTGATAACGCTAAAGAAGCTTTAGATATTGATAGACTTAAGACAACTTCAAGACAGGCAGCTTATAGCCAAGAGTTTATAACTAAGGATAAAAACAATGTTATATTTGTTTCAAATGAACCAGTTTTAACTACTTTAGGAAGAGTTTCTGGTGTAATTTCGACACCTCAATCTTCTGATATCTCTTGGACTATTATTGATGACTTTAACTCTTATAATTTTACTGGTGGGTCTTGTAAATACCATAAGAACTTTATATATGTTTCAGTTCCTAGTGAAGGTTTAATCCGTATTTATAATCAAACAAAAGCAGATAATCAATACTGGGAGGCTCCTATTACTTATCCTGTCGGTATGTTTTCAGTAATAGACGGCGAACTTTATGGTCATTCTTTCTCTAATCCAGAGACTTATAAATTATTTGATGGAGGTAGTTTTGATGGTAGTTCTTATAACGCTGTTGCTGTTCTTTCTTATCAAAATTATGGTGACAGAGCGGCGCTTAAAGGTTTTAATCAATTTTATACAGAAGGATATATCTCAGCTAATACAACTCTTAATTTAGGAATTATTTATGAAATAGATGGTTGTGCTTCAACAATTGAATATCCTTTACTTGGAAATTCAGCTTTTGTTTGTAAATATAAATCTGATGCTCCTTTAGGTAAAGTTCCTTTAGGTATTAATCCTTTAGGCGGAAGTAAAAATGCAATTCCAGCCTTACCTCCTAAATTTAGATGGGCTAAAACTTTTGTTCCTAATTATTTTTATGAGCACTGTACTTATTATAAGAGTACTGGAGTAGATATGAACTGGGAGATTTTAGCTTATGGTCCAAGACTAATTCACGGAAAAGATATTAGTTTAAATATACAAGATTAATTTAATATTAGTAAAAATATGGCGGATACGTTTAAACCACTTCAAACGCAAGCAACATCTCTTTACGGAGCTGGAGCTGTTTTAGGCGCTACATCAATAATACTTTCTTCATTAGTCGATTTAGAAGGTAATACAATCGCAATGACTGATTTAGGTTCTTTAGGATTTGGGACAATAGAGCCTGGCTCTTCTGGTCAAGAAGAATCTATTACTTTTACTGGGATTACTCAAAATGCTAACGGTACGGCCACTTTGACTGGAGTTAAAAATCAACTAGGTAAAGCTCCTTATACGCAGACTGCTGGTCTTTTAAGAAGTCACGCTGGCGGTTCAATCTTTGTTTTATCTAATACCGCAGGATTTTATGAGTCAATTAGTGGAAAAGCTAATGATGAAACTGTAACTGGAGTTTGGACTTTTACTTCTCCTAATTATCCTCGTATGGATAGTGCGGCTGTTGCTCCAACAGATGATGAAGAATTTGCTACTAAAAAATACGCTGATGATGTATTTACTGGAGCTATCGGCACAGCTTCAAATACTACTGCTGGCGTAATTAAAACCGACAAAGCAAATAATGGAAAACCTCGAACATATCAAACCTTAGTCCAGGAACAAGCTACTCCAGGCATGACTTTAAAAGTTTTACCTTTCAAAATTGCTGAAGGAGACAAAATTGTTGATTATACTGGCGGAGATTCTCCTGTTTTCACTCCTCCTCAAAATATCGGCGATTTGGGAATTGTAATAATTACTAGTGATAATGAAACCGTAACTATCAACGGAGTAATCTTTACTTTTAAAGCAACACTTAGTGCTGTAGCTGGACAAGTATTGATAGGTGCTACTGTCGCAACCGCTAGAGCAAATTTGGCTGATTTAATAAATAATCCTAATTCTACAAACTCAAACCATGTAGCTCTCTCTGCCGGTAATCAAACCTTGATGTCAGGTACTTCGGCTATTGACGATTTAAGTTCCAAAATAACCATTAAAAAAACTGGATCGACGACGCTTACAGTAACTGAGACTATGGCTGGAACTGGGAACGTATGGACGGCTAACACAAATCCTAAAATTGATATCTTAGTATATGACACCATTAATTCTATTTTAGTTATTCGTCCTGGTACTCCAGCAGCTTCTCCTTCTATTCCGTCTCCTGTGTCAGGAGATATAATGCTTGCCGAAATTTATCATAGATTGAATGAAATATCGATTAAGGAAAATAGTGACTCCGTAAATGGGTATATCCAAAAGTTTTTTGTACCCTCAGTTTATAGAACAGATATAGCTACTACTGCTGTATTAAATTCAAAATTAAAATTTGCTGGTGACGGATCTGACGGGGCTTTAACTTTACAAAACCTAGTAGGCACGGGAACGATTACATCAACAGGGGCGTCAGTTTTAGGTAACGGAACTTTATTTACTACAGAATTTACTGTAGGCGATAGAATTATAGTTGGCGCTGTTGTAAAAACAATTACAGTTATTACAGATAATACGCATTTAACCGTAGGCGTAGCTTATTCGCCAGATGTAGTTAACCAGGCATTCACTAGAGGACGAACAACTACAATAGACTTAGGTAGCGCAATTTTATTTAAAAAACAATACAGCTCTATAACAATTACGGGGAATACAGATTTAAAGTTTAGTAACCCTTCAGCTAACGGAACAATCCTTATTTTAAAGGTTTTAGGTGACGTAACTATTACAAGCGCGCAAGTACCTGCTATAGACTTAAAGTCATTAGGGTCAGCTTTAATTACGAATGCTTATGGTCTTTTTGGGTTAGCGACAGCTGGCGCCAACGCTTCTAATAGCGTGGGTGGTACAGGTGCTTTTTGGAACGTTGGAATAGACGGAAAAATAATTAAAGTAGGTTGCGGTGCGGGCGGTGGTAGTGGGAGTGGTGCCGGCGGACGTGGTGCCGGCGGACTATATATTGAATGCGGAGGAGCTCTTAATTTTACATCAACAATAGACGCCTCGGGTATGGCAGCTGTAAATACTACCAGTGCCTCTTCAGGTGGCGGTGGCGGTGGCGGTTGCGTGATTATTTTATATACCACAGTTACAGCAAATACGGGAACAATATTAGCTGCCGGTGGGAAGGGTGGAGATGTTTCTAAACTGAGTCCAATAGGCGGTGGTGCCGGAGGTACCGCTGGAATTATTACAACTTATGGAATTTCACAGGGTGGTGCCGGAGGATACGAATCGCATTCTGATACTGGCGGTTCTGGTGGTGCCGGTGCTGGTGGCGGTGGCGGTGGAGGCGGAGGAATTGGCGGAGATGATCAAACAAATGATAGATATAGCTCTGGCGGTGGCGGTGGAGGAGGTGGTTACTACGTAGGTAACAATACGGAATTTTAAACACATTGATTAGATATAAAAATATGTCAACTATGAAAACAAACGAATTACCCTATCAAACCTACGAACGGATTACCGGTAAAAAATGGGGAAGTGATCCAAGTGCTTATAAAACTTATGGAGTTACCTCTCCGGCCGGTTCTTCAGCTGCTAATCTTCAGCTTCAAACAAAGCTTTTAGCAACCGCTAATACCCCCGCAAGACAAGACGTAGAAACTATTACTAATCCTAATGGCACTTCTACTGCTATCGTGCGACCTAAAGGCTACACAGCTTCAATGAATCAACCTTCAGTGGTAACCTCAGGAGCTGCTTCTTCTAATTTAAATACTATTAAATCTGATCTTAATAATTGGAACACAGGAATTCAAAATCAAAATATTATTAATGCTCAGAATAAAGCTAATGCTGCTGCTCAGAAGATAGTTACTGACCAAAATAAAGCTAACACCGGCGCAGCTTTAACTCAAGCTGGTGATAAGACTAAAACTAATATGTTATTAGAAAGTCTTAAAGCAGAACTTGCTAAAGGTAAAACAGATACGTCTAACTATGGAAATGAAAAATCTCCTTCTGGAATGAGTAAAGACCAAGAACTAGAAGCTGCTTATCAAAGAATTCAAGCTGGCAATCCTAGTGAAGCTGACCTCGCTAATGTAGAACACGCTAAAGGAAATGGTTGGATGCCTTCTGGTTTAGCTCCTATGGCCACTCCCACTGCGGCTCCTACAGAAGCTCCTAAAGCTCCAGATAATAAATTAGATAGAACTAAATTTGATATTAATGGCAATCCTCTTTATAACGAAGACGGAACTCCTACTCAATATAAAGAAATCCAAGACTTAGAAGCAGAAAGAGATAAATACGATACTGAGATGGATAATATTATTAACGGTAATTTTGTCTTAGACCCAGAAGAACAAGCTCAAGTAAGTGCAATGAGGTTAGCTTTTGATAAATTAATAGATGAACAAAGAGTTGCTAATCAAAACTTTCAAGGAGCAACCGCAAGACTTGGTGAAACTTCTGGTCGTTATCGCTATGCTGGAGAAGAACAAATAGGAATTGCTAAAGATGCAATTGATCAAGGAGTAAGAAAGATTGCTGATTTAGAAGCTAAAGCTTTAAGTGCTATTTCTCAATTAAAAGAAGCATTTAAATCTAAAGATTATGAGATGATTTCTCAGCAATACGACAATATAGCCAATACTTTAAGAGAAAAAAGACAAGCTATTATTGATACTAATAATGCCGTCAGACAAGCTGCTAAAGACGCCGAAGACGCTGTTACTGCTAAACTTAACCAACAGAAACTTCAAGCTGATATTGCTGAAACAACTGGAGCTCCTTTACTTATGAATGCTTTAACTGGAGACCAGGCTCAAGACCAACAGACTATTACTAATGTGGCTGCTGCTATTAATATTGACCCTAATATCTTAATTGGTGCTTACAACACCTTAGAAGCTAAAAGAACAGCTGAAGAAGAAAAAGCTAAAGCAGAAGCTAATAAATTAACTAAGACTGTTTATAAGGGGCAAGTTACTTGGTGGAATGCTAAAGGAGAAAAGGTAAATCCAGATGGAACACCTATATCTTCGGCGCCTAAAACCTCTATTCCTTCTACTACTTCATTTACTCCTACGGAAAAGAAAAAACTTGAACAAGCTGGTTTATCCAAGGCATCTAGACAAAACCAATTAAACTTCTTGTATGGGAAGAATGAACCGATCGGTTTTAACGAAAAAACTGCTTTATCAGAAATGACACAAGCTATAAATGATGTAACTGGAGCAGATAGATTTATTTCTCCTCAAGACCATCAACTTTTAAGAAAACAATGGGTTGATGCTGGTGGTTCTTCAACTACATTTGATACTAAATTCCGAGGTTATTTAAATCCAAATAATCCTAATTACGTGACTAAAAAAGAAACAAAAGACGACAGGATAATTATAAAATAATATGGCGTATGGTTTTGGAGTAAAAACTAAAACTCCTATTAAGACCGCTCCAGCAAAGAGTGGTTCTTATGGTTTTGGAGCAAAAACTATAACCGCACCATCAACATCACAAGTAAAAACATCTTACCTATCTAAAGATTTGGGTGGTGGTGCTTATAATACTGTAATAGGACAACCAAATACTTTAGCTCTTTCTTCTGCTAAATACGGACTTTTAAATGATACTAAAAAACCTGGTCAAGAAGGACATCATATAATTGGTGTTGCTGCTGGTGGTGTGAGCATTCCTGAAAATTTTATGAATGTTGATAAAGAGCTTAACCGAAGATTAGGAGTTATTCAAACTCAAGCGATGAATGATTACGAGGCTGGAAAAATAAGTCTTCCAGAGGTTAGGATGAGAACACAAATAGAACTTCAGAAAGATTTATTAGAAAAGCAAGGAATAAGCGATAAAAATATAAATTTAGGAGGAAAGCCTGGGAAATTTGCTGATTATATGGTTGGGTCGGTTCAAAATTTAGCAAAGACTATTAAAAATAACTTATTTGGTAAAAAAATTACTCCGACTGTTTATACTCCTCCAACTAAGTTAATAACACCAAATGCAGAGGTAGCTAAAACTCCTTTGATTACTACACAGCAAAAGACTTCTGCCACTACTCCGATGATAGACAGAGAGGCGCAAGGACCGGTTTCTTCTGTTTTCGGAGCAGTTAGAGCAACAACTGATATAGCTACTATCCCAATCACTGCTACGGTGAATTTCTTATCTCCAAGCGATAAAAAGGTTCCTATTAAAACTTTAATAAATTCTACTATAGAGATGGCTAGGCAAGACGCTCAGTCAGGGGGAACAGCTAGTATCAATCAGGCAGTTCAAAATTACTTACAAAATAGAAAGGTTGGAAAGTATGGAGGAAAAGATGTTAATGTTTTAGATGTTATGGTTCTTTCTGGATTGGGATTTTTTAATATATTTGGTGATCCAATTCTAGGAGCAGGGGCGGTTATTCCGTTAGCAAAAGAAGCAAAATTTGCTTTACAATTTAGAAAAACAGGACAAGTAGTTAAACCATTGGCTGAAGGTGTTAAGATAATTAATCCAGTAACAAGGACTTTAGATTTAAGTAATGATGTCAAGATGGTTATTAAACCAAAGTCTAATGAGGTTATCTTCCAAGGGTTTATTCGTAGAGGTTCTAACGGGGAAATATTACGTAATCCTCTAGAAATTGAGGCTATTTCTTCAGATATTTCAAGCGCTACAGGAAAAAATATAACACCTAGGGTGGTTGGGAATGATTTATCATTAACCGCAACCACTAAACCTGCTTTTCAAGTAGCTAAAGAAACTCTTAATAAAGGGGTTGCCCTTTCAAAGACAGGTCAAACTGTTAATAGCTTAGACCCTACTATTAAATATGAGATTAAACCGGTCGGTCCAGACGAGTTTGGAAAGCCAGCTATTTCTGAAACAAATATAAACCCTGTAACTAAAGAAGCTACTATTACTATCAGCCCTACTGTTAAAAGCCCAGAGAAGATTGCTGATATTATTAATCACGAACACGGAACAATCATAGAACACCGAACTGGAGAAATAGCGCCAAAATCAGCTATCCAAGCTAATGTAGATAAATTTGTCGCTGACAATATTAAAACTAAACAACAAATTGGTCAGGATATAATTAAAGAAGTGCAGAGCGTAGGCGGACTTGATAAGGCTGTTGCTCTAATCAAAGACAATCCAGCCAAGGCTCAGACCTTGATGCCTACTTTTAGTGGGATTTCCAAAACAAAAGCTGATACTATTATTAAAAAACTAACAACCGATAAACTTGTAGCCGAAGATTTAGAAAGAACTACCAAGGAAACTGAACAGATATTAGCTGAAATTAAAGCTAATACTCCTGAAGAAATATTTCCTGTTGAGAAGCCTGCGGTTGAGCCTAAGCAACCAGTAGAAAAACCTTCCAAGGTCGCTGAAGTTGCCAAAGAGGCAGGATTAGAAAAGAAAGCAGACGCTTTGTCTAAGGCTAGAAATGAGTTTGAAAAATCTACTTCAAAAGCTAAGGGAATTTATAATGTTAAAGAAAAGCAAGATTTATATAAAAAGATTATTAAACCTAAAATTAATAAATTAGGCAAAGTTAGCAAAGATGAAACTATTATTTATTACCAAGGTAGCAGTAAGAACGGTCAATATGTTAATACTTCCCCTAGTGAAGTGTGGCATTATGATGTTAATAAAAATCTAGCTGTTAGAAAGATTAAAACTGACCAACTTAAAACAACTGGAAATAAACTTCGTGATGAAGTTGGTTATAGATTAATAAACAGGCCAATCAAATCACAAGAATCACCAAAAACTGTTAGAGTTTGGAGAAAAAGTAGGTTTTCTGAAGGTGGCTCGTATGTTGATTACAAAATTATAAGAAAAGAAGAAAATATCACGCTGTATCAAGGTGGAGCTGGCGGTCAGCACTGGACTCCTGATAAGAAATACGCTTCTCAATTTGGAGAAGTAAAAGAAAAAACTGGCTCATTCTATCAGATTGATAATGGAAACAGAATGACCAATGTTTATGTTGAAGTACCATCTAAAGAGGTTATTAAACCAGTAGTTAAAGAAGTAGCTAAGTCAGAAATTACTGATACTATAAACGCCTTTAATATTAGAAGAAAGTCTTTAGAAGATGCTGGGTTATTACCAAAGGCTAGCGACCTACCAGGATTTGTTAATCCAGTTGAATTTAAAAAGATTATTACTGAAAGTCCTCTAGTAGTTGAGGCTAGAAAGAGTCTAAAACCTTTAAACTTCCAAGACACAGAAACCCAGAATATCTTTAGACAATGGAACGGTATTCATATATTGGGCAAAGAATCTGCTCGCAAAGAAGCTGCTAAACTCCCTATATTAGGTAGAGAAAATGGAATGAGATCTATCTTTGACTATGAATCAGGTAGACCCAGTGAATTAGGCAACAAAATAAAAGATGTCTTTGATAAATTACACTCCGAAGCAAGACAGCGTGGTTTAGATACCGCCTATAGACAGAACTATATTCCTCAAGTTTATGCCAATACCAGGGAAGAAGTTATAGAAGCTGCTATAAAATATCTGCAAGATCAACAAGTCCCAGATAAGTTAGCTGAAGAATTTGTGTTAGGAGAAAAAGATTTGCCAGAAGAAATTTCAAATAGATTAAAGATTAATCCGTCTTTTGATAAAACTCGTGTATTTCCTGATTACGAGACAGCTATTAAATATAAATTAACTCCTAAATATACAGAGCCTTCTCAACTAGCTGGTTATTACAGGGAAGAAATGGAGAAGACTTTTGCTAACAGAGCCTTATTAAACGACCTTCAAAAGGCTGGAAAGTTAAAAGACTTCTACGGAGCAGGTAAAGATTGGGCTCCAATCACTACCAATTTCTCATCTAAAGAGTTCTTTGCTGCTCCAGATTTAGCCAAGATGATTAATGGAATGTTTAGAAATGAAGAAACTTTAGGCTTCGGACAGAGATTAGTCAAAAAGACCGCTGGCATAAATAGAGTTATGCAGGAAGTAAGACTTTCAGCTGGTATTCCCGGAACTTCAGTAAACTACTTTACTACTTCTCAAACCATTAAGGATGTAACTCAAGGTATCGGAGCTTTGCTGTCAGGTGATATTAAAGGCGCAGTCTCAGGATTCAGAGCAATCCCTGCCTACTGGAGAAGCAACTTCAATAAAGGATCTATTAAATATTTTGAAAAGAATCAAACCTACGTTGACGAAATGGCTAAACAAGGTATAGACCTTACAAGTCGTATTGGAAAATATAATAAAGTATCTTTAAGAAATATAGCTGCTAGTAAGAACTACGGGAAACTGTTAGGTGAAGGATGGAATCGTGCTTTTGGTGAAAAGACTTTTAATTCATTTATGCCGATGAGAATATTAGATACCTATAAAGATACTAAATTACAATTAATTGCTAAAGGTTTACCAGAAGATGAAGCCATTAAGATCGCCGCTGACACGGCTAAGAAGTTCCACGGATTAGTTGAAAAGATCGGCAGAGACAAAACTACCGAAGATGTGTTAGGAACTTTCTTCTTCGCTCCTAAATTCCGTGAAGGCATTATAAATACTTTAGCTAATACCGTTAAAGGATTTGGTCCTAAGAATTTAAAGAACCCAGCCTTTAGAAGAAACCGCCAATTAATGTTAGGTATTATTGTAACGGCTATTCTCTACGATCAGTTAAATAGAAAGCTTAATAATCATTCAATGGTTGATAACCCAGCCGGTAAAGAAGACAGCTTAATGATTCCTCTGCCTAATAGTGATATTGCCTATATGCCGCTACTTCCTTCATTCCTTTCTATCCCAAGAAGCATATTCGGTTCCCTATCCGCTCTTTATAAAGGTGATGTTGCGGCTTCTAGTCAAAAGATTTCTGGAAACTTCTCTATGGGTATTAAGACTTCAACAGAAGTTTTATCTAATAGAGATTACTTTGGAAGAGAAATATATACACAGACAGATACTGGTCCTCAAAAGATGCAGAAATTAGCTACTTACGCTGGATTGGCTGTAAATCATCCTTATATTGAAATTGCTTATAAGTACCAGCAAGGGAAGATTCCTGCTTACCAAGCCTGGTCACAGGCCTTAGAAATGCCTTTTAAATATGGAAGTGAAGAAAAGTTAATCCAATCTGAGTATTACGACCAAGTTTCTAAGAACAAAATAACCAAAGCGAGAGAGAAGGCTGCATTTAAAACTAAAGTTTATGATAAAATAATGGAATTAGATGGAGAAGAATATTCTGACGCAATTATAGCTTTAAGTGATAATGAATATAAATTGTTTATGGCAGTTAAAAAAACTGAAACCGCTAAGGCTACCATAAAGGCTAAGCCAGCTGTTTACGCAAAATACAAAGAGTTCCAGAACCTAATGAACGCTAATAAAACAGAAGAGGCTCAGACATTAATCAATAATATGACGGACAGTGAGTATAAAACTTTTAAAAAGATTTATGATTCATTTGAATAATATGGACACTATATATCAAATAGGAAACTTTATTTTGCTAGGTTACGGAGCTTTTTTACTAATCATTTGCCCGTTGCTAGTAGTTAGTGCAATAATTTCAATACTATGGACAAAAAACAAATAAGAAACACTATTAAAAAAGTCCAGTACTTAGAAGACCCAGAAGTCGCTAAGCACGATGAGCTTTTAGAAACAAACGATCATCTTGAAAATATAGATGATAAACTTAGCAAACCTTTAAAGACTGAGTTAGTCGGAGAACAAGGTAAAAAGATTAATAATGTCGCTGACTTTGTTACTGGGTTTATGCAGTCTATTAAAGGAGACAAAGGAGACAAAGGTGATAAGGGAGACACTGGGAATAAAGGTGATAAAGGTGACAAAGGAGATTCTATTAAAGGTGATAAGGGAGATAAAGGAGACAGTATTAAAGGTGATAAAGGTGATAGAGGGGAAAAAGGGGAAAAAGGAGATAAGGGAGAATCAATAAAAGGCGATAAAGGAGATAAAGGCGACCCAGGAAAAGACGGAGACCCTAAAGCTGTAGTTTCTTATATTAAAACATTAAAAGGAAGAGATAGAATACCATTATCTGCTATTAGTGAAAGTGAATTAATGATGAGAATAGGTTCAACAGTTGGTAAAAAAATAAATACTCTTGATGAAAGATGGCACGGAGGTGGTTTATCTAAGGTTACTACAGATGCCACTTTAACTGGAGATGGTACTATTGATAGTCCTTTAAGCGCTATTGGTACTGGTACTGGTGATGTTACCGGTCCATCTGGAGCTACCGCAGATAATATAGCAATTTTTAATGGTGCTACTGGAAAAATAATTAAAGATGGCGGATCTAAAATATCTGATTTAGCAACAGTATCATCTCTTTCTGACTATCTTAAACTCGACCAAACAACACCACAGACTATTTCTAATGGTATGCCTTTGTATGAAAATCTAGGCAATGCCAGTCTTACTGATATTTTTGATGCAGAAAAAGACCCAACAGGTTTTGAAGATAGAGATGATAGTACTATATCATTTACAGACGCTACAAGAACTTTTACTATAACTCCAGTCTCTAGTTTTGATGTTTATGAACGTGGTGTTAAATATACTAAATCATCTCCTGAAACTTTACAGATTACAGATGTTACTGGTATCCACGTTATTTATTATGATGAAGGAGTTTTGACTGAAGCCGTCAATCCAACAAGTGGTGATGTGGGAACTATAATCAAAACTAAGGCAATTACTTGTATTATTTATTGGAATGCCGATGAAGCAGAAGCTATTTATGTTGGAGAAGAAAGACACGGAATGCAAATGTCAGGTGCTACTCATAACTACCTTCATTTTGTAAATGGATTAGAATATTTAAGTGGTTTAGGATTAAATACCATTACTACTGACCAATCTGGTGACGTAGACTCACACGCTCAGTTTGGTGTAGACGCTGGAAGCGTTACTGATGAGGATTTACGTATTGCTCCAGACGCTGTTGTTTCAACTACTGGCTTGCCTATTTATTATATGTTGGGGGCTTCGGCTGTTTGGACAAGATATGTAAACGCTGGTTTCTCGGTTAGAACGATAGATGGAACTTCAGACTCAAGACTAGCTTATAATCAATACAACGCTGGAGCTTGGAAACTAACAGAAGTTCCTAATGGTGATTATGTTTTATGTCACGTTTGTGCTACGACTGAAAAAGATAAACCGATGATAGCAATAATGGGACAGAATTTATATACAACAAAAACAGCTGCTGAAGATGGAGCTGAAAGTGAAATATTAAGTCTTATTACTAATGATATTTTATTCCCTGAAATTAGACCAATAGCAACTGTTCTCTTTCAAACTGGCGATGGTTATGATAATGCAGTTAAAGCTCGTATAGTAGACACTGCCGACAATGATGATTATGTAGACTGGAGAAGTGAAACAATTTCAAGAACAACCATATCTTCAAGGAGCCATAATAACTTAAATGGCTTGCAAGGTGGGACTACTAATGAGTATTATCATTTAACTTCGGCTGAATATACAGGAAGTGGGACTGGTGTATTTTCTCGTTTAGACTCTCCTGTTTTTACTACTCAAATAACTACTCCTAAAGTAATCGGTGGCTCAGCTACAACTTCAGACCTCACACTTCAAACTACTTCAGGTGTCGGTGAAACAGGTGCAGATATGCATTTCCTTGTAGGCGACAATGGTGCTACTGAAGCAATGACGATATTGAATAGTGGCAATGTCGGGATTGGGACGACGAATCCAATAGCCACGCTTGATGTAAATGGAGACAGCAGTTTGGGGACATCTCACTCAATTTATGCTTATTTAGCGGCCAGCGCCTGGCCAACAATTGGATTTAATGCTTATACAAGTTCATATCTAGCTGGTCAAAATGGTTATGGTGGTGTGTGGCAGTTTGGAAATGCTAGTGGAAATATGACGTACGCCGCGCTTGGAAGTTCAAATGCTGGGGTTGCACACCCAAATAGCCCGGTTGCAAATGTTCTCACTTTAACTAAGGATAGAGGTGTCGCGATAGGGACATATTCGGGCGACACCGCCAGTGTTGGTATTGGTAACGTAATAATCAGCGGCAACGTTGGGATTGGGACAACGGCGCCAGGGGCTTCTTTGCAGGTAAACACATCTAATTGGACAATAGCTAAATTTTTCTCATCTGGGACATATCCAAATATAGTTGTTGGAGCTGATGATTCCCATCAGCTTAGTATTACTTGGGATACAACTGTTCCGGAAGCGCTTTTTCAAACTACCAATAGATCTTACCCTGTAACTTTTGACGGTAGTATTGCTAAGTTTAGAACTAACAACCAAGAACGAATGAGAATAGATAACACCGGCAACGTCGGGATTGGGATAACAAACCCAGCCCGTGCTTTAGATGTGACTGGGATGATACAATCTTCACTGGGTCTTTATGTAGCGGGTTATCCTGTCATTGATCAATATAGAACTTTCTCTGC
>Ga0247841_10002023_pt1 | contig 42207 bp, 22 predicted proteins | sample LaCruzMarch2015__2_FD_192410 | JGI IMG/M metagenome (GOLD analysis project Ga0247841, IMG submission 192410) | Freshwater microbial communities from meromictic Lake La Cruz, Castile-La Mancha, Spain - LaCruzMarch2015_18m | ecosystem: Environmental > Aquatic > Freshwater > Lake | place: Spain...
TGCACGGAAGACCAAACTGAAACGGTTGGTCGTCGGTGCCGTAATTGCTGCGCTGAAGTTGTAGGCTCCACCGTTGGTCAGATCGGTTTCAACGCTTGGATTCAGTTTGTCCAGCAAGACGATGCGCGTACCCACTTCAAAGTTGCTCATTTCGTTGGCATAGATGCTGAAGTTGTTGGCGGTGCCGGTTGTAAACCCAATCGGAATCTCGGTGTTGTAGGGCAGGTTGTTCATCCCATTGATGACCAATTGTTCCTCACCTACCTGGGTAAACAACTCAGGGATGGCGGGATCCACATTGCTGCGTTTTTGGGCATCGTACCCGTCAAAAGCATCCGAGGCGTTGGCATTGAAATAAAGAACCGTTTCGTCGGTGTTGGTGCCGTTCGAAACTTGCAAACGCAACACTTGATTCAGGCTTTGCTTGGCACTCTGTTTGGGTGCTTTCAAGATGTTTCCAGCAACATCCTTATGAGAACGCATGGTGTTGTCAACGGCGATACTTCCCGTTCCTTCGGTTGCAACACGAACCCAGAAGGCTTGCATGGGAGGAATCTTGTTGGTGACAGAGGCTGGTGAACCGATTCCTCCACCTACGTTTGCCACATAGGTATAGAATTTATAAACGCCACCATCTTTGGTGCGTAACCACATCGTGTTAGACACGTTGGTCTTGGTGACCGCGTTCCAATCCAGGTACGAAGGATACGGATTGCCAACCAAGTTGAAGCCGGTCTTGCCGGCGGTGCGGCTTAGGCTAATGTCATGTGCACCGGTGTTCACTACTCCGGTGAAATCCACGGTTCCGGTGGTACCGGTTAACGGTGACGCGGTGGCCGTTTGAATGTATCCACGCAATTTGCTGAGTGTATTTGCTGCCGGTGCAATCCAGTTTCCGCTGGGTTCGTCGAAGCAAACCACCGAGGTGCCTTTATTGAGCAAGGAGCTAGCGCCCGAAGCCAATGGGATGGACAGGTACCAGTTGCGACCTTCGGTCACGTATTGTTGCACGGTTGCGGTGACGGCCTGCGGAGCAACTGTGGTCTTGTCAACCAAGGTGGCCGTACCGGTGGCATCACTTTGCAATGTAACAGTTCCGGCAGTTAGCATATTGCCAGAAGTCAATTCAAGCTCTGCTCCGGGTGCAACGGTGATGCTGTTCACAGATTTGGCTGCATTTACCGTTAATGTATTCGATGTAACTACGATGTCGCTTAAAGGCGTTAATGTCAGAGTAGAAATATTCGTTGGAGAAGAAACGGTAATTAGATCGGAAAATACCATCTTATCAAGTTTAAAATCATTCGACGCATTTTTTATAATGAATTTAATGATCTGTTTACCAGTAGCAAGTTGAATGTCAACGGTTTTACTATTCCATGCTCCACCCGAAGTAGGGAAAGCAATAACACCCGATTTATCAACTCCATCCACATAAAGCATCGCTTCATTACCTGTACTGTTGGCAGCGTATTTAATGTTGACAGTATAAGTTCCCACCGCTTTAACATCTACGGTATAATGAAGCCACTCGTTTGCATTTATCCATGAAATATCATATCCACCACCTGCAATTGGTTCAACATCAACCGATTCAGCAGAACGGTATGAACCCCCCGAATTTCCAACCGTTGCATCGGAGTATGCCACACCGGCTCCACCGTTGTTAAAATCCTCCAATTCGACAGTGCCTGGAATATTCATGCTTTTGAACGGCGTTTCAGGAATTGCAATGATTTTTGAGGTGCTGAAATTGAAGTTAAATCGACGATCGGGCGCTGCATCACCATCGGTAAAAAAGGAAGTGATGTCATTTAACTGTTGGGGATTATCAGCCCATTTAAAATAGAACTCCGGCGTAGCTGTATCCAATAACAGTGCCGTTCGTAGTATGCTCAATACCATTTCATTTCCCACTAATTTGTAAGAAACACGAAGTTCATTTCCCCAAACTTTTCCGTCCCATTGTTTCAAGGTGGTTTCGGTAGCCGATTTAACGCCCAGATTCACCACATATTCATATCCTTCCCAACCAGTACCTTTGCTTCTGTCGGCATCAATAAACAACAACATCCAATTGGGGTCGGTATAAGGGGTGATTGCCGTAGCCGTTTTTACATAAAAGAATAGGGTGTTCGCGTCATAAGTTACGCGCGATTCCAATAGATCGTTTCTACCAGTATTGTTTACATACTGAACAGCAGCATCATACCCTCTAAAATTCCGATGCATCACATCACCAATGGGGTCTTTGAAAACAGGAGTGATCGTTTGCCATTGCGAAAAGTCACCGGCAAGATTAATAGTCGTAGGGGTTGAAAACACTTGCGGTGCAGCCATGCCTTTGTATTTCCGTACATTGGCAATGAGTTGATAATAATAATTATCCGTATGACCGCCTTTCATAGGAACCATGTCCCTATTCCACTCCTCATTAAACGCATCAATAAAGTACGAGTCTCCATTTTTGATGGGTCTCCCTGCTACAGTTGCATCTCCCTTATCCCAAATACTTCTTCCGGCTATCCACTCATTCCATTGTGTTACCATCACAACCGGCGGATCTACTTCCAATGCTCTTTTCCATTGTTCAGCAAAATGCAATCCCTGACCGGTAAACGCTGTGAGATACTTTTCGTTTACTGGGGGCTCAGCATTGTTATTAAAGCTGGAACCACGGTTGATTTCGGGATGTGATCCGACAGCAACAGCTATTTGTTCGGGCACAGCAGGGTCGGTATTCCATCCAAAATCTTGAGGATACGTATCCAACCATTGCCATTGCTTTGACAGGGTCGGGTCAGTCCATGCCCAACTGTATCGAATAGTAAAGAAATTCTTTACCTCCGGACGCAAGGCGGGTTCATTCATATTGCCTAGTAACAAAGGCTTTCCTTCCCATTTAAACCACAATTCATCATACGCAGAATAGGCATAAAAATGATCGTATAAATAGTTCACTGTTTGTGCACCTGCATTTGTCAGAAAAGCAATTTGTGGGGTATGTATGCCTTCTTTCCGCATTTGCAACGATACTTCACAAAGCACTTTAACCACATCTAAATACAAATAACCATTAGAGGTATCGAAAAACAGAAAATCGACGTGCGCATTGCTTAACATTTGCAAATCGCGACGGATAACCCAGGGATCTTCCGACCGATTGTATCCCACTTCGGGTTCACCCCAAAAATAGGTTGCGGGCTCTGGTGACCAGCCGGGATTACTTGGACCCATTGGATCGGAAGGATAACCGGCAATAATTTTGGAGGTATCATACACCTTATCATAATGTGTTCCCAACCAGAGGTAATAGAATACACCCACTTGTTTATTGGCACGTTTTGCACCTGCTTCGTCGTACGAAGGTAATTGCCGCCCTAAGGCATCGGTAACAACCCAATTGTCAACATAATCCTGACTAACAGGCGATGCATTATTCACCGCCGGATCGGCAACATAAAAACTGGTAATTACATCATTGGCAGGATCATAAAGCTCGCCACCATATTGACTTGCCTTGATGGTAACAACACCCATTTCGCCTGTTAAGGTCACTTTATCGCCAACCAATGTTGCCGGACCCGTAACAATACTATATTGAATCGATAAACCTGAAGTGGCTGTGGCAGAAATTGTAAATGGCACATCGGTTATCACCTTTTTACTGATGGGAGTAAAACTAATGGTTTGATTGATACGTGTATTAAAATTTATCTTTGCGCTATACAGTTTAATAGCACTACCCCTTTGTGCTACAGCCAATTTCCCCATTTCCTCAACCTCCATGCCAGTAAAGGTACCGGCTACTTCCATTTTATAATTATACACTGTTCCCGATGTATAAATGCTTCCAGATTTTCCACCAAGGTTAATTCGGGTTAATTGAATACCATTGTAATACACGTAAATGGTTGTACCAAAATCTTCAATTCTCAAAAGACCTTTATTCATTAAGCTACCAACACCAAAGGGATTCGGTACCAAAATTTGTGTTATTGGGGTAGAACTGCCATTAAATACACCGCTGAACTGAACAATCATATTGGAACCATCAGGGGTAGGATAAAAGGTAATTCCTTCACTGTTAAAGCCAGTTCCGCCAGGGCCTTCTTGTACCTGATCGGGATCAACAGGATTTGCTCTTAAAACCACACCCCCTTGATTTACAGAAGCAGGATATTCAATTTCGGTTTGAATGGTGTAAGGTGGATAGTAAGAAAGCTTTGATAGGATTATTCGTTTATAAATCCATTCAAACTGTAAATATCCTGATGTAATATCTTGGGCATTAAAGGGTGTTAAGGGATCCACGACATCCCATTGGGTAAAAAAAGTAATGCTATCCCAAGGTGTGTTAAACGATTGATTGTATTCTGTATTAAAAGTTTTTATTGGTTTATCGCTATCGAAAGATGACTCGAGAGCTTTCCCAAAGCTCATATTTTGAACATTACTTCGGAGATAGGAGCTGGTAGTGGCATCTTTTTTATTTACAACTACATTACCGGCCTTAAAGGTAACCATCTTAAGCGAACTCAGATTATAGGGCGTATTTGTACCCGTTTTTTCTTTCACAAAAAGCGCGGTTTGTGCCTGTGTTGTCTGTAGCACTAAGCCCAGAAAGAGTACGACAAAAGGTTTAATATAATTTTTCTTCATACTGGTAGGCAGCATTTCTTTAAAGAAAGAAATCCCCGCCAAATGACATTGACGGGGTTTCTCGGTTTTTCAGCATTTCGATCGACACTTCGTATTCAAATCAAAAGATTTCAAAAGAATTCGTATTGGTTAGTTCAAGTGCTCCAAGAGCAGCTTCACCAGGCCCCCACGGGGGATTGGATGCCAATTGAAGGGATATGTCGTTATCCAATGCAATGCTATCGATCTCTGGTGCTGAATAGACTTGTTTTTGAATGTTATGTTCCATGTTGTAGGTAGGTTTTTCAATGCCGTTTATTTAATAAGTACTTTGGTAGTTAGGGTACGACCGTTTTCGGAAACGTTCACTACATAGACTCCGCTTTGAAGGCTGAGGGTTGCCGTAGTTTGGGTCGCGGTAGTGCGTCCATCAGCCACTTTTTGTCCCAACGCATTGTAAATGGCATAGCTGGCTTTTTCGGGAGCAAGGATGCTGATCTGGTTGGCGGCATTCACAAACACCTGCTCATTGAGCACTTCGTTGTTTTTCAGGCCGGTGATGCTGCCCGGTGCACGGAAGACCAAGCTGAAACGACTCGTGGTTGGTGCCGTAATCGCTGCACTGAAGCTGTAGGCTCCACCGCTGGTCAAATCGGTTTCAACGCTTGGATTCAGTTTGTCCAGCAATAAGATGCGTGTTCCCGCTTCAAAGTTGCTCATTTCGTTAGCGGAAATGCTGAAGTTGTTGGCGGTACCGGTGGTAAACCCAATCGGAATCTCCGTGTTGTAGGGCAAGCTGTTCATCCCATTGATCACCAATTGCTCCTCACCAACCTGCGTAAAGAGTTCCGGAATGGCAGGATCCACATTGCTGCGTTTTTGGGCATCATATTTATCATAAGCTTCCGAAGCATTTGCATTGAAATAAACCACCGTTTCGTCGGTGTTCGTTCCGTTAGAAACCTGCAAACGCAACACTTGATTGATGGTTTGCTTGGCGGTTTGCTTAGGTGCTTTCAAGATGTTTCCAGCCATATTGATGTGTGAACGCATGGTGTTGTCAACCGCGATGCTACCCGTTCCTTCGGTAGCTACACGAACCCAGAAGGCCTGCATGGGGGGAATGTATCGGGTCACCGTTGAAGGTACTCCAATGCCACCAGCTCCATCGATCGTGTTGTAGGTAAAAAATTTGTAAACACCACCCACTTTGGTGCGGTACCACATCGTGTTCGAAACATTGGTTTTGGTCACCGCGTTCCAATCCAGGTACGAAGGATACGGATTGCCCACCAAGTTGAAACCGGTCTTGCCAGCGGTACGGCTTAGGCTAATGTCATGTGCACCTGTGTTCACTACTCCCGTGAAATCAACAGTACCGGTGGTTCCGGTCAACGGGGTGGTGGTGGCCGTTTGAATGTATCCACGCAATTTATTGAGCGTGCCGCTTTCGGGAGCTATCCAGTTTCCACTGGGTTCGTCGAAGCAAACCACCGAGGTGCCTTTATTGAGCAAGGAGCTAGCGCCCGAAGCCAATGGGATGGACAGGTACCAGTTGCGACCTTCGGTGACGTATTGCTGTACGGTGGCGGTGACTGCCTGCGGAGTGCCAGTGGTATTATCAACCAAGGTGGCGTTACCGGTGGCATCACTTTGCAAAGTAACGGCTGCAGCAGAAAGCGTATTGCCCGAAGTCAATTCAAGCTCTGCACCGGGTGCAACGGTGATGCTGCTTACTTCGCTCGCCTGGTTAATGGTCAGTTTATTCGACGTTACAATCACATCGCTGGCAGGTGTTAAGGTTAGCGCAGAAATGTTGGTTGCTGACGAAACACTAAGAATGGTAGCAAAATTCACAGACTTGGTATCGGTCATTCCATAGGAACGAACCGAAGCGTCGTTGTTATTCACCTGAACATTGCCTGCATTGAATGTCAGTTTTTTAACATCTGCGGTATTGTAAAAACTATTTGCCCCAGACCTTACCTTTACCAACATTTTGGTTTGTGCTTTTAGACCGAACAGCGAAAAGCAAAACAAAACCACAACAAAGATTTTCATGTTTTTGAGTTTCATACGATGATTAGTTTAAATGGTTACTATTTGATAATTAATTTTTTACTTGAATTGAACGTATTTCCTGTTAATTTTATGAGGTAGATTCCCTTGTCCAAAGCCAATCGTACACCTTTTTGGCCACTAAATTGATCGGAGTTCGAATAAACAACTCTACCCTGTAAATCAACGATTTGAATGTTTTTCACTGCATTTTGGCCGGAATTGACGGTCAATTTATTCGTCGCAGGATTTGGATACACCGAAAAGTTGGATGCTCCAATTTCGTTCAGACCAGTTGCATTATCGATAGGAAAAAGTTGGCTTTGAGGTACCGACCATCGAAACATGGATGGGGCACTCCATTCAAAATTGATGGACGCATCACCCGTCTTTTCGGCAAAATCGACTCTAATGGGCACTTTTTGTCCGGCAGTCAATGCAATGGTACCAGTCAATGTCGTTCCGGTGGTGGATGAATTCCAACCATCGATGATCAATTCATTGTTTATCCAAACGCGTCCCAGATCGTTCACGGTGAGGTAGAAGGTATGTGTTTCGGTGTAAAGCGGTTCAATTTGTCCTTCCCATCGAATGTTCCAGAAATCGTTGCTAACTCCGCAACCCGGACTTATATCGCCCCAGCTTTTACTCACAACCGGTTCAATTTGGGAACAGATCGAATCTTTAAACCAGGTTCTTCCGCCTAAGGAAGCCGCCCAGATGCTTGCATTCAGGCCGGTACCATTACTCGGATAGACCACATTCTTCTCGGTGAAATCAATCTTATCAAGTTTAAAATCGGTCGAAGCATTCTTCACGAACAATTTTAGAATATGCTTCCCAGGAGTTAGTGGAATATCAAAACTCTTGCTTGACCATGCCCCACCCGAAGTTGGGAAGGCTACAACACCCGATTTATCCGCTCCATCCACAAAGAGTGAGGCTTCACTTCCGGCACTATTGGCTGCATATTTCACAGTTGCAGTAAATGTACCTACCGCTTTAACATCCACCGAGTAACAAAGCCATTCGTTGGCATTTATCCAGCCTATCTGATATCCGCCACTGGCAATGGGTTCAATATCGACCGATTCGGTAGGTCTGTAAGCGCCACCCAAATTGCCAAACGTTGCATCGGCATACGCCACACCGGCACCACCGTTATCAAAATCTTCCAATTCAACCGATCCCGGTATATTCATGGTTTTGAATGGTGTTTGAGGGACAGCAACTATTTTCGACGTACTGAAATTGTAGTTAAACCGTCGGTCTGGAGCGGCATCTCCTTCGGTGAAGAAGGCCGTTGCATCCGTCAAGTGCTGGGGATTATCCGCCCATTTAAAGTAGAATTCGGGGGTAGCTTTATCCATCATCAAAGCTGTTCGTGGAATGCTCAACACCATTTCATTGCCTACCAATTTGTACGTGATGCTGGATTCATTGATCCATGCATTTCCGTCCCATTGTTTCAGGGTCGTTTCGGTAGCCGATTTTACGCCTAGGTTCACCACATAATCATAACCTTCCCAGCCCGTTCCCTTGTTTCTGTCGGCATCGATAAACAACAACATCCAATTGGGATCGGTATAGGCAGTCATGGTTTGTGCTGTCTTTACATAAAAGAATATACTGTTTGCATCGTACGTTACTCTGGATTCCAGAACATCGTTTCTGCCGGTGGTGTTTACATATTGCACTGCAGGGTCGTATCCTCTGAAATTGCGATGCATCACATCGCCAAACGGATCTTTGAAAACCGGAGTGATGTTTTGCCATTGCGAAAAGTCGCCAGCTAGATTGATGGTTGAAGGCGTTGAAAACACTTGCGGTGCATCCATGCCTTTGTATTTCCGGACATTGGCAATGAGTTGATAATAAAAGTTATCGGTATGGCCTCCTTTCATGGGAACCATATCTCTGTTAAACTCCTCGTTGAAGGCATCAATAAAATACGAATCTCCATTTTTGATGGGTCTTCCGGCACATACGCCATCACCCTTATCCCAAATACTTCTTCCGGCAATCCATTCATTCCATTGAGTGACCATCACAATCGGTGGATCTACTTCAAATACCCGTTTCCACTGTTCAGCAAAATTCAATCCTTGGCCAGTAAACTCGGTCAGGTACTTCTCATTTACTGGTGGCTCCGCATTGTTGTTAAAACTGGTACCGTGATTGATGGCAGAATGGGAACCAACACCTACCGGAACTTGTTCGGGAACTGCGGGATCCGTATTCCATCCATAGTCTTGAGGATACGTATCCAACCATTGCCATTGTTGGGGTATGGTTTGGTCGGTCCATGCCCAACTGTACCGTATGGTAAAGAAATCCTTTACTTCCGGACGCAAGGCAGGTTCATTCATATTACCAAGAAGCAAGGGCTTTCCATCCCATTGAAACCACAATTCATCATACGCCTTATACGCATAAAAATGATCGTATAAATAGTTCACTGTTTGTGCGCCTGCATTCGTCAAAAAGGAGATTTGTGGGGTATGAATGCCCTCTTTACGCATTTGGAGCGACACTTCACAAAGCGTTTTTACAACCTCTAAATACAGATAACCATTGGAGGTGTCAAAAAACAGAAAATCGACATGCGCATTGCTTAGCATCTGCAAATCGCGACGGATTACCCAGGGATCTTCCGACCGATTGTAACCCACTTCGGGTTCACCCCAAAAATAAGTAGCGGGCTCTGGTGACCAGCCTGGATTACTTGGTCCCATAGGGTCGGAAGGATAGCCGGCAATAATTTTGGAGGTGTCATATACCTTATTGTAATGCGTACCCAACCATAGGTAATAAAACATACCAACTTGCTTGTTCGCACGTTTTGCACCGACTTCGTCGTACGAAGGTAATTGGCGCCCCAAGGCATCAGTAGCTACCCAATTATCGACATAATCTTGACTGACAGGCGAAGCCGTATTCACTGCTGGGTCGGTTACATAAAAACCGGTAATTACATCATTGGCAGGATAATGAAGCTCGTCACCATATTGACTTGCCTTGATGGTAACGACTCCCAGCTCTCCCGTTAAGGTCACCTTATCGCCAACCAACGTAGCCGGACCCGAGACAATACTATAAATAACAGGTAAACCCGAAGTTGCCGTGGCTGAAATGGTAAATGGCACATCACTTATCAGTTTTTTACTAATAGGCGCAAAACTGATGGTTTGCCGTATATGTGCGTTGTAATCAATTTTTGCACTGTATAGTTTAATATTGGCGCCTCTTTGGGCTACTGCCACCTTTCCGAGAGCTTCCACTTCCATACCCGTAAAAGTACCCGCCACTTCCATTCTATAATTATAGACGGTACCCGAAGTAAACATATTTCCAACTTTACCACCGAGGTTTATTCGGGCTAATTGAATACCATTGTAATAGGCGTAAATGGATGCTCCATAATCATCGATTTTTAAAACACCTTTATTTAATAAGTTTGGAACACTTGCCGGTTTAGGAACAAGAATTTTAGTTACCTGTGTTAAATCACCGTTAAATACACCACTAAATTGTACAATCATTCTGGTACCATCCACGGTAGGATAAAAAGCAATACCTTCACTGTTGAAACCGGGGCCACCTTGTGCTACCTGCACTTGATCGGGATCGACAGGATTGGCTCTTAAAACGACACCTCCTTGATTTGCCGATACGGGATATTCAATTTCGGTTTGTAAACTGTATGGAGGATAGAAAGGCACCTTTGAGATAATAATCCGTTTAAAAACCCATTCAAACTGCAAATAGCCATTCGCAATATCTTTGGCATTAAACGAAGCTAAAGGATCAACAACATCCCATTGAGTAAAGAACGTGGTACTATCCCAAGGAGTGTTGAACGATTGATTGTACGTTGTATTAAACGTTTTAATCGGTTTGTCACTATCGAAAGATGGATCGTAATTTACGCCAAAGTTCAGGTTCTGTACATTGCTTCGAATATAGGAGTTGGAACTGGCATCTTTTTTATTTACTACTAAATTGCCGGCATTAAAGGTGAGCATTTTGAGTGCGCTTAGATTAAAAGGCGTGGTGGTACCTGATTTTTCTTTAACAAAAAGTGCAGTTTGTGCCTTTGATGCCTGCATACCAATGCCAATTACGAGTATGACAAAAACAATGATTTTATAATTTTTCATGTGAATTTTATGGATACCTTTATTAATGCCGGAGAAGTTAGACCAAATGATTATTCAGAAAATAATAGTTTACGCCAAGGCTACGAAACCCAAAAAAAGGATTTCAAACCAAGTTGTTCGATATAATCTGGATTCTGCCAAACCCATTTGGAAAGACAGAATCCAAAAAATAAGGTTAATCTTTTATACAACGTACTGAAAATCCGAACGTTACATAGTTTGATGTTGGCACAAAGTAGCCATCAGTATTGAGTAAATAATAGTAAGTACCCATATAATCACCTGCTTGATTACCTGTACTTGTCCAGAATTGGGCTGAGGTGCCTATACCACCAAAAACACCGTCTGAAGCACCGCGGTATCCTCCAGGTAGTGCCGTAAAGCCAGATGAATTAGTTGCACCAGTGTTAGGAGTTACCCAGTTAACGATTCCTGCCTCTTTTAATTCACCACCGGCTGCATACGTACCTCCCAAATAATTGGAAAGTGTTGTCCATTCGGCAGGGCTTGGAATGTGCCATCCCGCAGGAGCAAGATTAGCTACATTGGCTACGGCGTACCAGTTGTAAAGGTGACCGTATTTAGTGCCGTTGGCAGCGTTGTTGGCATAATCGCACCAAGCACCAATAAACCCACTATATGTATTTACCCATGCTGTATTATCTGTAATATTTGTTATTGGATCTCCATTGCGGTAATGGGTAGTTTTTAAATTTTCTACCATCCAAGTTTGTGTGCCAATAACTACGGTTTGATACACATTTCCATCGAAGTCGGTTACTGTTGTAGGAGCAGGCGGATACACTTTCTGAAACGTGATGCTATCCACCGTCGCAATCACACTCTTGTAGGCAACTGCACCAGCCTTGTAAACATACAACGTGTCTTGTGCCATGGCTAAAGAAGCCGATAAAAAAAGAGTTAGAAAAAGAATTTGAAATGTTTTCATAATAGATTGTTTTTAAGAGCCCCTAAGCCCCCGAAAGGGAAGTTTAAAGACTGAGTTAATAATTTGTGAATTACTTGTTTAATTATATATTTAGTTAATGTCCTTTGATAAAAAGATCAACATATTGCGCAACATTTTTTCAGCCACCGGATCAATGCCCAAGTTTTCTCGAATCAGAAAATGATTCACGATAAATCGACCGTTTCCAAGTTTGTAAACAGCCAGATTCAATCCGGATGAATAATGGAAACAGGCATTTATAGCCCCGGCAACCGCTTCATCGGGTGCAGGCATGCTCATCATGACTGTTTTTGGAGGAATAATATTCCGGTAATAGTGATAATCCATCACGCCACCCGAAGGCAAACCCTCAAAGATTGGATGCTTTTTGCTCCAATCGTCTTTTCGATAGAACCCGAAGAGTGGATTCGAAATACCTAGTCCCCCGACTTTATCAAGCGGAAGGTAATTCATAGCCAGAACATCAGAGGTCAAAAAGAGCACTTTGGAGCCTTGTGAAGTACGCTGTGCGAGTACTGCCAGTTCGTCCGAAGAAAGATTTACCGAAGGGCGTGAAACGATTATGATTTGAGGTTTCGAGAAATCGCCCTGCGAATAGGGTGTCGTTCGCATTCCGTTGTTCGAAAGCCAGCTTTCCAATTCTTTGTCATCCCCCATCAATACTACTTGTTGGTTAAACTTGGGCATTTCAGAACGATTGGAAACATAAAATTTAAGTTCGTTTGCTGCCACCTTAGTTTGGTTTTCCAGAGTCATCGTAAAGGAGTACTCGCCTGAAATTCCGTTGATCACGACATCCTCATTTACTACTGGCGTAACAAAAGAAGTTCGCTGCGTTGAAGTTGGAATTTCAAAAGAAACCGTTTTGCTCAAAACTATTTTTTGGGTTGGGTCATTAATTTCGAGTAGCACCTTGTAAGTACCGGGTTTTAAAAATTCCACATTCGAGAGCAAAGCTTCCAATTTTATGGTAGAACCGCTATAAAGCTGCACCGGATTGGTAAAAAGCGACCACCGCAGTGGGGCATTTATGTTTTTCATGGCTTCCAACATGCCGGGTTTAATTTCGCGAAAGGCAGTCAGAATTCCTGTTCCGTCAAGAATCATATCCGACAAGGAGGTTGTTGACCAGGCAATTAAATTTGGATTTGCACGGTAGGCATTGCCATTCATAATCCGAAGTGGCACCAAATTCCTCCAGCAATCATCAAAGAAACCTTCGGGTTGTTTCCATACTTCAGCCAACTTCCATGTTTCCCAATCGGCCATGAACAGTTTATTGAAATTTTCAAGAACAGGAAGCTCTTCAGCATTCAAACCATTAATTTCCTTGTATTTACGGAACATATACGGGTAATTTATGGCAGCGCCCATTCCTCCTTCTTTATTAAATACCAATTCTCCATTTCCAAGCGTTCTGATTTCCGATAAAATGGGGTAAGTGTGAGGGATATCCTTGTAGGAATGAACATCTTGCACCGAAACATTCCAAGTTTGAGAGTTTACATTGCTCATATTAAACTTGTTGGGCATTTTATATTGAGCGGTGCCATCAGTTGTGGCAATGGAAGCATTGGCTCCACTATTAAGCACCACGATCCTTGTTTCGTCAATTGCTCTGACAGCGGGTAACGATTCTACCGCCAGTTTTAACATCGGTCCCGGAGGCGTTTCGTTAATAAGGCCCCACATCACGATGCTGGGATGGTTGCGATCCCGACGAAAAGCATCCTGCCAGGTGTTTACAAATCGTTGTTGCTTGAGCGAATCCATGGGTGAATTCCAATGCGATTTTGCCTGCCAACCTTCGGGAATTGAAGGAATATAGGCACATGAAGCCATGGTTTCGCGATAAACCAATATACCCAATTCATCACAAGCATCCAGCAACTCTTTGGGAACAATCGAAAAGACATTGCGGTACAGGTTGAACCCCATTTTCTTCAGATTCGCTATGGTTCGGTAAATGATATCGGAGTCCGTCGGAACTGAAATGGTAAGCGGAAACATTTGAGCGTCGGTCATCCCACTGATTAAAATTCGTTTGCCGTTCAATTTGAATACGCCGTCGGAAACCCGAAAATCCCTGAATCCAATGCGGACATCAGCTTCATCTGTCGATGCGGAACCACTCGGTTGCAGGCTTATTGTAACTTGATACAGAAAAGGATCATTCACATCCCACAAGTGGGGATTATTGACTTTAAGTGTGGTTTCAATTTGCGTGCTACCCTGCTTATATTGACCTTTTACATTGGATTTCGTAATGAGATTTTTTGATCCTTTTGCTGTAACCCCCAACGATAGAAAGCCTGAGATTACATTCTTGCTTGCATTCAGTATCGTTGCCGAAACCTTGATCTCACCCGTTGCAGCATCCGGTTTCACACAAACATCCGTGAGCCGAATGGTTGGAGTCATCAGCAATTCAACAGGCTCCATAATGCCACCAACACTGTACAGATAACCGGGAGTGATGGGTTCCGATTTAAAACCATAAGGGATATTGGCGTAGGAAATCCCGTCAATTTCTTTTATGGTGGGATTTAAGATTCTCAATGCCAGCTTGTTTGAGCCATTCTTTTTAATTACATCCGTAACGTCAAACTCAAAAGGACTTTCCACCCCTTCGTGCCTGCCCAGGTGAACATCATTCAACCAAACATCGCAGAGATAGTCCACCGAGTTGAATTTCAAGATGTAGCGACCGTTTTTGTGTGGATTGGAGGGAGCAGTAAACTCGCGCCAATACCAAGCCAGACCATGATACGCTGGAAAAACATTTTGGATAATACCGGGTACTTTTGCCTGTTTAGCTCCCGGTATCGGATTCTTCCACCAACCGAGACTATTGCCTACATTCAGGGAATCCTGAGCGATCAGCCAGCTCGTTCCATCCAATAAAACCTTTTGAGTTTGGATTTCATTGTTTTTCGCAAGGCTTGCTGAAATCAACAAGACTGAACCTAAAAATGCAAGAAGTAACTTTTTCATATTTTAAATTTATTGTCTGATAGTTAAGTTGATAACGTTTTAAATCGTATTGCTGTAAGAAAAAACCAGTACGGCGATGAGTATAATGATCAAACCCCAATACATCCGGTTTCTGGGTTTGCCACCAACCCCCTTCCATTCGCCTCCTATAAAACCCACTAGCTGGCTACCGACCACCTGCATGGATTGTTGGATACCAAATCCGACAGAGGCTCCCATGGCTCCAAGAAAAACCATGCCACGACCCATCAGAACGATGGCAATGAAAAACTGGAGGCCCAACAAGGTTCCACTAATCAGCTCCTCCTTTCTGGAAAATAGAAGGTTCCAGGTTCCTTTGCTGGTCATCACATAAACCGCGTAAAGAAGGTTTACCAACGCTCCTGCAAAAATGCCGAATGCCCAAACCGTAATACTTGCTACCACGTCGCTTGCCCCTTGTAGCTTAACAGCTTCAATTACTGGACCTTGACTGTAAACAAAGGCCAGTGAAAGTCCGCACGATAGGACTCCTGCCAGTACAGCCATGGCCAAACCTTTCAGAAAAGCGCCGGAAGGTTGCCCTGATTTAACCGGATTACTCCCTGCGTTCAGAATTTTCTCCCTTTCAATACCTGAGAAACCTACAAATAGGATTCCGACAATAATGATTAGAATTCCAACCAAAATTAAAATCCCAGGTTTTGAGAAAAGATCGGGAGCATGACCAAAGATGCCACTGCCTTTTAAAATCATCGGCATCACCATTCCAACGGACATTCCCAGTGCAGACAAAACGGCTCCGGAAATAGCTGCTCCAATCTTTACAATACAGATGAGAGACAATACATTGGCAACGCCCCAACACATTGAAAGCAAATTGGAGAGCAACAACTGCTTTAATCCAACGGCTGCAATGACCGAAACTGGATCGGGTACAAAGCATAAGACAACGAGCCAGGGGAAAAGTAAGAATCCGGTCAGTGCGAATACAAACAAAAACTGTTCAAAATGAAGATCCTTGATCCTTTTGAAGGGCCATCCAGCAGTGCCTGTTCCTAAACCGGCTAAAATGACCAGTACAAATCCGATTACAATGACGATTTCCATTTTTATGCTCCTTTTAAAACAGTTGGATTAATACAATGTATCGGTGATTTTCCTGAAAGGACATCGACCACGGCCATAGCCCCATCAATTCTGGAATTAAACAATGATTCCATCGAACCGGCAGCAATGTGGGGTGTCAGCAATGCATTCTCTAATGAAAAGAATGGATGGTCAACCGCATAGCCGTTTTCGGCAAAAACATTGATTCCTGCGAAAACGTCGATGGCTGCATATCGGATGATCCTTGTTTTCAATGCTTCTGCAAGATCTTTTTCATTAATCAATTCGCCCCTACCTGTATTGACCAAGACAGAGGTCTGCTTCATCATTTTCAGTTCCTTCATCTGGATCATTTCCCTAGTTGCGGGGGTCAAAGGACATAAGAGGCACAGGTAATCCGATTCTTGAAGGATGGTTTCAAGTACGACTTTTTCTACCCCTTCTTTTGCTGCATCTTCTGGAGTAACCATTGGATCGAACACCAATACCCTCATCCCGAAACTTTTTGCCCGTTTTGCAACTGCCCTGCCTATTCGACCAAAACCAATAATGCCAAGATTTTGAACAGACAAACGATGCAGTTCTTTAATCAATTGGGGCCTTTGTCCAGTACGGATCACGTTTTCATAGTAATTTAATTGTCTGGCCACCGAAAGCAGAAGCGCCATCGTGTGGTCGGCAACTTCATCCGTCGCAAAATCAGGAAGGTTTGTCACAACAACACCTTGTTTGGTAGCTTCTTCAACATCAATTTTATCCACACCAGTTCCAAGTCTTGAAATGATTTTAAGGTTTTTCAGTTGTTTCAAAACGGTACCATTCAGGTAGGCTGAAACAATCATTATGGCATCGGTGTTTTTGCATGCCGACACAATTTCTTGGTCTGTATCCCCTTCAATTTCAACAACTTTGGCATCGATTGTCGACAGGATGTGCCGCTCTTCCGAACTCATCGGAAAAGTGCGTGCATTCAATCGAGCAACTTGGAACGTACTGTTCATCTTATTTTTCATCCTTAGAATACATTAAAAGTTCGCCTGGGGCCATGACCATTGCTTTGATGGTGCTGGGCAAGGCGGACGACTCGCTTAAAAAGGTGGTGGGATCGCCCTCCCCGTTTGGGCCAACATGTTCTAGAAACATCCAGAAATGGCTGGCAATGAGAATACTTGGGTTTACAACAGCAGCCAGGGCACACGCTTGCGCGGCATTCAAGTTTCCATATTGACCGTTTATTGGAGCAATCATTACATCAACCTTTTTGCTCAACGAGGATTTTATTTTTTCGGGACGAAAACAGGTATCACCCGTAAGATAGATGGTCATGCCATCCACTTCTATCAGCAACCCGTTGGCATCAGGAGCAAGTTCCCCATGATCTGCAAAAATTGCCCGTATGCGGACCCCTTTTGATTCCCAATCCTCGCCCTCCTTTAAAAGGACGTACCGCTCCTTCGAAAGCTTGTTTTGTTGGTAGAATTCCTCACAATCGGGGGAACCGACAAAAAATGTTTTTTCGTTTTTGGCAACAATAGGCAACAAATCGGGATCAAGATGGTCGGCATGTGAATGGGTGGAAAGAAACAAATCGGCATCCAATTCTTCAGGCTGCAGTACGGTAGGCATCATCCGTTTAAAACCGAACATCCGATCACAAGCATCAGACAGATAGGCATCAATTACAATCAGCTTGTTGTCTGATGTTTTGATGCAAAAACCAGCCTGTCCAAGATAAAAAAGGGCAATCTGACCACTATTTACCTGCAACTGCTTTATTTGTTCAATCAATCTCATGATTTTGATAGTTCCTCCTGTATCGCGTTAATATTTTGTTTCGTGTACGTCCACATACTACCAATATCGGATGCCGCCCAGAAAACACGCATGCCCAGATCTTTCCAAAACTTAATCTTTACTGGGTCACCACATGCGATTCCAGGTAAAACATCGTGCCTGATGCACGCCGCGATGATTCTTTTCACTGCATCGATGTATTCAGGGCTGTCAAATTGCCTTGGAATACCCATGCCCAGCGATAAATCATCATTCCCCACTACGGCAATATCGATACCCGGTACTGAAAGAATACCATCCAAATCGGCCAGTGCTTCCGCAGTTTCGATCTGGATGCCCAAAACCAGGTCGTTGTTGTAATAATCCAATTGATCCAAGGGAGTTTCCCATCCCAAGTATTTTCCGGCAGGGCAGGTACTGGCACCATATCCTTTGACCCCGTGTGGAGGAAATTTGATCATCTCCATGATGTTCTCCACCTCTTTCCGGGAACGGATACGGGGTACGAATATACCGTCAGGAGCCTGGTCCATGGTTCTGTTGATTTCGGTATAACTGGCCTCCGAAACCCTGACCATAACAGGTATTTCAAGGGCACGGGCTAGACGAATGTGCTCCAGTATAGTTTCACTATTCAAGGCGCTGTGTTCTCGATCGATCATGATCACATCATATCCCGTCTCATGGTACATTTCAACAACAGAGCCTGAGCGACAGTCTGAGATGCATCCTGTAATCAGAATATCTTTCTTCTGAACTCGTCTTTTTAATTGTCCTGAACAACCTTTCATACTATATTCTTTTTTAATTATCCAATTAAATTCCTGGCACATAGCCCTTACCAAGGCGAAGTCCAATTTCCTTAAAACCTTCACTGAACGACATCCACGAAGTGGTGCCCCCATCCACAACGATGGTTTGACCAACAATATACCGTGCGTCATTCGATGCAAGGAACACGGCAACTTTAGCAATATCCAGTGGTGTGCCGGGGAAGCCACATGGGATTAAGTCACCCATACCGCTAAGATCCATATCGCCTGCTGCTTTAAGGTGGTTTTCAACAGGCACGGCGCCAGGGGCAATGACGTTGACGCGTATCCCCAGTGGTGCCAATTCCACTGCGAGTTCGCGTGAATAAGCGATGATGGCGCCCTTGGTTCCAGCGTAAACCGAATGCCCTTTGCATGCACTGATCCCGTGTACGGAAGAAAGGTTTATAATGGCTCCTCCGCCCTGTTTAATCATGGTCGGCAGGATGGTTTGCGTGATGAAAAACTGTGCCCTGATATTGACGTTGTACATCGTATCAAACTGTTCGGGGGTTACTTTTTCAAATTCGAGAGTCATCGTAATGCCGGCATTATTGACCAGCACATCGATGCCATCCAGAAATTCAACCGCTTTCGATGCGAGCATCATTGCTTGATTGACATCATTCAAATCTGCTTTTATAGCCATTGCTTTACCACCTGCAGAACGAATTTCTTCCACTGCCGAAAACGCCCCATCCGCACTGTGCGCGTAATGCAGAACGACGTCTGCGCCACGTCGGGCAAATTCCAACGCAATCTCTCTACCAATTCCGGTTCCAGATCCTGTAACCAATACTTTTTTGCCCTTCATATCTGCTGAGATTTGATTTGAATTTAAATTTTATTCAACTGCTATTTTTTTGTAACGCTCTATGGTGATTTTCCCGCCAAGACCTGAACTTTGCAAAGGTGATTGCGCATTATACGGGTTCACATTAAGCTTGGTTTGTCGTTGCGATTCAGGGAGTTGTTGGTCGCCAATAAGCCGGTTTACCCAGGTATTGACCACCTCAATTTCTACTTCGTTCGCTCCTTGTTTTACATAGTTGGTAATGTCCAACTGATAAGGTTTCGTCCATACGCCTCCGACAAATTGACCGTTGATGCTCACTTTTGCCATCACGCTTACCGTATCCAACCGGATAAAGAGGGTGTTTGGTTCCGAGAGATTGTCCAACTGAAACGTGTTGCTGTAGGTGGCGGTGCCCGAAAAGTATCGGATGCTATCGTTCGTAAAACTTGAAAGGTTTTGTAACTGCGGCATGACGATGGGTTTTGGCGTGCAGTATTGGCTATCGAAAGTGACCTTCCAAGGTGTATTGATCACTGTCGAAAGCATTGGCGCAGGGTAGTTTGCTTCCAGAGCCTTTGCCGTTGGTGTTCCAGCTTTTTGAAAAACCACAAAGACACTTTCATTGGGTGCGAGTTTTAGCGGAACAGCAGTGGTTTTTCCATTTTGAGTGAATGCAGGAAGCGGACGAATGCTGCCGGTGGTTGCTTCCCAAAGTTCGGGTTGCAAGCCACGTACTCTGAACTCGGGTGTAATAACCTTTGATTCAGTAGTTTGGTTGGATATAAAATAGATCTCGCCATTTACTGTGGTGCGGTGACCATAATGCACGGTGTTGTCTTCGGGCAAGTTGCAATCAGGCAGGCAGTTTAACAGCGAAAACGCTTGCTTCATGTCCAACCCATTCAAAATCATTCCTTTGCCCACTTTGCGGGATGTTACGGTTACGCCATCCACATTTCCCCAAAGCTCTTTTGCCATTTTCAGCACGAGTTGGTCGGCCATCGGTTGGTTTTGCAAGCTGGGCGAACGCATGGGTGCTGGTCCCATTACAATGGCTCCATCGTTTACCAACTGCTGGATTTTTGCCAACAATTCAGGGCGCATGGTTTCCAATTTGGGCAACACCAAGATGCGATATTGCGTTCCGTGGGGCAAGGTTAGGAGCCCATCTTTGACGGTCATGTATTTTTCAATCACCTCCGCATTCATATAATCGAACTGATAGCCAACGGGCAAGGCGGGATCGGTAATGCCGGTCATTTTGGGCGTATCCTCTCCAATAAAATAGGCCACATCGGCTACGTTCAGTCCTTGTTGAAGCATGTAATTGGTTCGTTTCAAGTATGGCGTATAAACGCCCATTTGTGAGAACCAGGTGTTTTTGCGGTTAAACTCATCGCCAAAAGCCACATTGATGCCCGGATTTCGAGCATCGTCCAACTGCGAAATATAAACACTCAGCAAGGTGTTGTTGATGCCTTCGGCAAAGAAACGGTCGCCACGTTGCTTGATCGTAGCCGGATAGCGACTAAAGGCCGCACCTCCGCAGGTGAACGATTCGGCAGAAATCTTGGTCTTGCCATAAATGTGTGCGCAGGAAGTGGCTGCACGGCATTCGATGTTTCCCAATTCGCCTTCGCTCCAGAATTCACCGGCAACTTCGTCGGACTGACCGCCATACATCAGGAACTCGCCCGGGAAACCCCAATGACCGTAGTTTTCCAGCCAAATGCTCAATCCGTTCTTATGACTCACCTCGCGCAATCCGCCCACATAATCGTAGGCCACTTTGTCGGCTACCATGCGACGCATGTCCCACAGGAAGCGGTCCGATGCCAATTGGCTTTTCACTACCATCCCTTGATAGACCGGAAGATAAGGCAATGCATCGTAACGGTATTTTTGGTGGAACGCTTCCAGAAAGTCGTCGGTAAAGTTTTGCCCGCCCATTTCGTAACTATCGGCAACAACCACCTTGAACGATTTTCGATCGTCCGCCGGAATGCGTTTTAGAATCTCACCAATGAACGCATCGAAGTGCTTTTCAATGAGCACCTTGCTCATCTTGTCCACTTCGTAACCGGTGCCTTCCACCGATGCAGGACCATTTTTTGTGCCGGTTGGAGTCATGCCGGTACGCAAAAGGATCCATTCGCCTGAGGGCACCTTCCAGTTTAGTGTTCCATCCGCTGATACATGCGTTGTGATATCAATCACTTTGGTAGGGTCAACAACCGTGGCCTTGTCGTCCACCTCCGTCTGCTGTTTCCACTGATATTCCTTCCAAAAAGGCAGCGGTGAGGGAAACATTTTGGCCAGTTTCTTTTCGCTGTATTGCTGTACTCTTGGGGCAGCGGACAAGGCTACTTCGGCCAAACCGCTGTTGGCATTGGGGTTTTGAAGAACCAATCGGAAGCTGCTGGCTTTTGTTGCTGGAAACGAAACCACCACCGGCGAATAGGGTTCAAAACCCACATTCAAGGCCGGATTGGAGCGGCTGATCTCAAACTCGGAAAGCGTGCGGTAGGTGCCATCCATTTCTTTGACCTGAAGCAATGCGTTGGCATACATCGGAAATTCGGTGGTCCGAAGGGTTAGGCTGCGCGCCGTAAAAGGCTTCTTGGCTTCAAAATAAAGTGTGAATTCCTTTCCTATCGGAAGTTCTATGCCTGTTTTTTGGTCGCCATCGGATATCTTCGAAAGCTCTGGAACAACCGGTACTGAGCTAATGGCTCCGTTGGTAGTGTTTAAAACCAATCGATTGTCTTTTGGAGCAGGATACGCCAGCACTTTGACATCCTGGAACAGCTCGGTTGGTTTTTCCAACTTTTGAGAAAGTTGCTTTGGCCCTTTTACGGTTAGCTCGGAAGCGGTGAGGTAACGCATGGCCTGTTCGGGTTTGATCCATGGACCGCCCGATTGGCTCCAACCCGGCGAATTGAAAATGCCGATCTCAATATTCAGTTGGGAAGCCGTTTTAAGGGTTGCATGCAGCACCTTCCACCACTCTTCACTCAACAGTTTGACCTTGCCCTGGGGAACCTCGCCCAAATAATCGCCACCCATATTGCCTATAAAGGCCCGATTGATGCCGGCAGCCTTCATGGCCAACAAGTCTTTGACAACGCCTTCCTGCGAAACATTGCCCTGCATCCAGTACCAATAAACGGCGGTCTGCATGGAATCGGCCGGCACCACGAACCCTTTCGCCAAAGAGCCGCCCTCGACCCCCTTGGCTGGCGTGACAGCCAAAAGGGACGTTAGTAAAAGCAAGAAGGTGCAGAACCGTAAACTAAGTTTCATTTTATTGGGCGATTTCAGTTTTCAATTTTAAAATGGTATTTCCCGGATGGAACGTGCAATCGAATTAGATCATTTGATTGTTCAACGAGGCGGATACCCTTTTTGAACGATACCTTTCGACGGTTGTTGGTGATCTTATCCAACGAAGCGCATGCAAAGGAAAGCTCCGCACTGCTGTTGGCAGGAATTTCCACCCCCCATTCCAAACCCGTTGAGGTTTTAGTCCAAGCGCTGGCAATCTTTCCGTAAGGGGATTCGGTGGAAGCCTTTACAAAGTTCAACCCTTCCGGAAAAATGGGTTTCATGATGATTTTCTTGAACCCGACGTCCGTTTTATCGGTTTTGATGCCGGCCAGATTCTCGTAATACCAGGCCAGCAAGTCGCCCAGCAACATGACATGATTGCCTGAGTTCATGGCCGGGTCGGCCGTAATCCCATTCCAAAGTTCCCAAATGGTGGTGGCGTTGTTCGCAATCATATAACCCCAGCTTGGATAGGTGGTGTTGGTGGCGAGCTTGTACGCCAAATCTCCTTGGCCATGGGTGGTAAGTCCGCGCATCAAAAACTGAATGCCAATGAGCCCAACGCCCACATGGGAATTGAATTCGCCCTCCGTTTTGGCGACGATATTGGCAAAGACCTTCTCTTGATAGGATTCAGGCACCAAATCCTGCATGAGCGAAACCAGGTTGGCCGTCACCGTATTGTTTCCATAACAGCCTTTCTCCACATCCAGAAATTTGGCGTTGTAGGCTTTCTTTATCTGGGTTGCCAGTTCGTTGTACGTAGCAACATCCTGCTGTTGACCACTAATCGCTGCAAACTTTGCCATGATGACGACCAGTCGGTAATAAAAACTGGTTGCCAACAAGGTGCCATTCGTTTTTCGGTTCGGGTCTTGAGAGTGAATAAGCTCCAGCTTCTCGGGCGGCATGCACCAATCGCCATAGATGTCTCTTTCCATCAAGTACTCCTTCATGTAGGTGGCCTTCATATAGTCCAACCACTTTTTCATGGCCGCATAATGAGTTACAACGGGTTGTACATCACCACGTTGTTCGTACAGCATGTTGGTGGTGTGAATGAAGGCGGAAGGCCACGTGACATTGTCACTGTAAAAAGGCCAATAGTTGGGCGCAATGTCCGGCAGGCTTCCGGTAGCATTTTGACTGTCCTGAATGTCCTGCGTCCATTTCTCGTACAGCAAGCCGTTGTCAAAGATGAAACTCTCGCCAAAACAGCCGGTCGCCCGGTCGCCAAGCCAAGGCATCCGCTCATCGCGCTGCGGGCAATCGGTGGGGAAGCTGCGGTAATTGCCTCGTATTCCCCAATATGCATTCTTATAAATCTGATTTAATAGAGCGTTTGAAGTCTCAAAGCTTCCAATGGTTTTCATCTCATCGTAGTTCACCATGCCCTTAAAGTCCTTGACTTGAGGCATGTAGTCGATGCCTGAAATCTCGGCATACCGAAAACCCTGATAGGTGAAGGTGGGACACCACGAAAAGCCACCATCCTTGGAAGGCGTATAACTATTGGTCACCTCGGCACCCCGCAAATTGGCCATGTACAACGAGCCATCCTTTTGAAGCGATTCGGCAAAACGCATTTTAACCGGTTTGTCCTTTTGACCCTGAAGCGTCACTGCCAACCAACCCACCATGTTTTGACCCATGTCCAAGATGTACTTGCCATTCACCAGCTGGATGGAAATGGGTGTGATTTCCTCCATGGTGGTGATGTTCGGATTCTTTTGGGCTACCAATTTGCCCAAGGGCGCATCCACCTTTCGGGCATTCAGCCACTTGGAGTCATCGTAGCCATTGCTCGTCCAGCCCTTCAGCTCCAAATTGGCATCGTACTGCTCTCCGTCAAATTCGCTGTTGGATACGATGGGGCCTTGGGTGGTGAGTTTCCACGAGGCATCACTCGAAATTGTTTTTGTTTCCCCATTCTGATACTCAATTTCCAGCTGCAACATCAACTTTGGGAAACCAAAATGACGGGTAGCCGGGACACCGAATCGAGCATCGTCGGCCATTCGCAGAGCCACGAAACGACCGTTTCCCAACACTACGCCCAGGGTGTTATTCGTGCTTGTGAGCATCGAAGTGACATCAAAGGTATTGTAGTTCACCCGTTTGTCGTAATCGGTGGCGGTGGGAGAAAATATACCGTTGCCCACCTTGGCTCCATTCAGGTAACATTCGTACAATCCCAAGCCCGAAATGTGCAGTTTAGCACTTTTCACCGGATTGCTGAGCGAAAATTCCTTGCGCAAATACCTGGCAGACAGGCGGGTATTGACGGCTCCTTGAAGCTGCTCTCCGGCGTTGGTCATGCTGTCCAACCCTATCCATGAAGCTCTCCAATCTTTGGCATCCACATAAGCCATGCACCAATTGCCAACCACATCCGATGTTGCAACGCCTTTGTTGGTCCATACCTTAACGTTCCAACAATAGGTTTTGCCCGACAGCAGCGGAAGCCCTTGGTAAGGGATCAGGACGGAATTGCTACTCTCCACCTTGCCAGAATTCCAAACCACAGCCCCCGCGTTTTTAAACGAATCGTTGGAGGTCGATACTTGAATTTGGTAGGCAATTTGATGTACATTATTTACCTTACTTGCCAGTTGCCACGACAAACGCGGTTGCTGAACGTCAATGCCAATGGGATTGACACGCATTTCAACCGATAAATGCTGAACGCTCACAGCCTTACCGTAACTGTGGATCGAAAAACAAGTGAGGAGAAGGTAGAACAGGAAATGTTTCATTTGCAAGAGGTGAATGGGTACGAATTAACGAGTTTGTATTATTGTTTAACGATGCGACCACTGGCAACTTCGTTTCCAATTTGAAGCCGGTACAGATACATTCCATTGGGAATGAGTTGTTTTTGGGCGTTTGTGCCATTCCATTTTGCCGTATAATCACCGGCAGACTGCGATTGATTCACCAATTCAGTCACCGTTTGACCGTTTAGCATCAGAATGGTCAGTTTAACGGCAGCATGATTTTTGACCGTGTAGGAAACCGTGAGCTCGTTGCTGAATGGGTTTGGATAACACGCTGTTTTCAGGTTGGAAACGTTGATCGATTTAACACCCGTCAGCATATCCAATTTCCCTTCGATGGCAGCTCTCATGTGTGCATCGATTCGAGTTTTATTTTTTTCCCACAAGGTTTTGGATGCCGGATACCAATTCAAGTCACCCAGCGGTAAACCTTCGATGGAGCCGATCAACAACGCGGGATTGGTATAAACACCGTTAAACAGCGGCCATGTCAAATTGTTGGACACATCACCGTCCGGATCCCAAAAATACTTCGGCCAAGCAGATGCAGCGGGGAAATTGCCTGAAGGATAGCCCATCGCATGAATCTGAGTCGCAATTTTGGTCCATTCAACATACTTGTCGGACATGGTGTAAATGCGTGCGTCCACCCACTGCGGATTAACATCGGTCGTCATGTTTCCAAATCTCCAAAACGGGAAGGACACATGTTGGGTAAACATCTTGGTTTCCCTTGATCGGTTGATGGAATCGATAGGCCAAACCAATGGCTGATAACTGATGGCTATTTTTCCATCTCTCTTTCCCTGCACATTGAGATCGTTCAGCATGGTGTAGAACTTCGGATTCCGGTAATGCATGTTGTACTCCACAAACTGAATGGTTTGGGAGGGCAAAACGTCATTGGGTATGGTATCGGCATAAATCATGGATGACTTGGGTAAACCTTTATCCGAACCTGGCATTGGATCCCAGGTTGGGCTCCAAGGTTGTGTTTGCGAATCGAACATCAAATTGTTGGTCCAGTAGTATTCTCTTTCCCAGCAGGACCAGTCGATCTGGCTTTTTTGAATGACAAACGTGTTGTGATCCCATTTGCTGAAATTATTGATGTTCTTGTTAAATCCATCACTCAACAAACCCGTTCCCATACAAACAAAGGTATTGTTCTGAACCAGAAGCGTGTCAAAACCAAAACCAGAGGCATTGTCGGTTACAAACATAAATCCATCATTCGGATTCAGTTGGTGACCATGGCGGTTGCACAAATTATTCGTAAAATAAATTTTTGATTTTCCACCGGCTACAGCGACACCATTTGGACTACCGATTGGGTCGAGAATGCATTTGTCAATGATGGTTCTGCCCTCACTTTTTGAGTTCGATAAAAATAAGAAGCCCGAGATGCCAAGCAAATCAGCATTCATGATGTAGACATTTCGAATGGTTATATCCCCTTTAACATCAAACATCTGATTAAATACGGCACCGGCAGCATCAGTGCCTGTCTGCAGGGTGGCAGGCATTCCGCCCTTTACGGCAGGTTCTTGGCCAATAATTTGGAGATGGTACCCCACGTTTTCGACGATGGCGTTCAATTGGTACCATTCACCGGCTTTTAATTGGTATATGCGGGTGCCGCCGTAGGTCTTGATGGCTTGGTTGAGGGTCCCGATTCCCGGCTGAACCACCAAGACACTCTGTGCCATGCCAAGTTGGCCAAAGAAGAGCAGCACCGCTGTTAATGCAATTGTAATTTTCGTTTTCATTATACTGTATTTAATAGGTTTTCGTTGTTTCTATAGAAATTTATACCGTATGCCCAGGTCTGCCGTCCAACCGTATTTTTCCATATAGGTTGGCCTTGGGCCACCCATCAATCGGGCTTTTTCGGTAAAATTGCTCAGGTTGGCGATGTTTGCTAGAATTTCAAGTCCTCTCAGTTTCCCCGAAAGTTTTTGAGAAATCTGCAAATCCCAACGGTTGTAAAATTCCTTAAGCGCATCCAACTCTTTAAGTTGCTGACTTTGTGAGGTATAGATCAATCCATTGTATTGGTACGACAACCACACATTCAAACCCTTTTGGTTGTAGCCAAGTGATGCATTTAAGATGTGTTTGGGTTGAAACATCATGACACCGGAAGTCGTTGAATCTACACGCGTTGCGACTGGTCTACCTCCACCCGCCGGAAATACATTTTTGATGTAACTATATGGGTTTTGGGTTTTGGAGTCGGTATAGGTATAGTTTGTCGAAAAGGTAAAATACTTGAAGGGTTTGGGCAAATACCAAAACGAGGTTTGCAATTCGACCTCCACCCCTTTCAAATGAATGGGGTACTGGTGGTTTTCAGGCTGCGTAACGATCACCAAGGCATCATTGGGGAATGGGTCAATAATGGGATCTCCTTTTAAGCGTTTATAAGTTCGGTTCCAAATTTTGTCTTTAACCGTCTTGTAAAAGCCACTCACCGAAAACAGCCCGATTTTTGGACCATACAACGTACACTGAACATCGTAATTGGTCCAATGCTCTGCCCGAATATTGGGACGACTGGAAATGTACTGAAAGGGTGGTAAACCGGTATACACCCAGGTGTTGGGCGAAATGGCGTTGTAATCCGGACGATTCAGGGTTTGCGTATAGGCAATGTGGGTATAAAACCCGTTGGTGGGTTTAATGCGCAAATGGACCATGGGTAATAAAAAATGGTCGCCACGGGAAGCGGAGGTCACGTTTCCAGGTATCGCTTCATAAATGGGTCCAGGCGCCGTTGGCTGTACGGCATAAAAACCGTTCATCCTGGCACTGGTTTCTTCGTAGCGTACGCCAGGCATGAACATGACCCATTTGCCGAAATTGAGTTCGGTCATTAAATAACCGGCACCGTAATTTTCGACAATATCCTGATCGTTGATGATGGAAGACAAAATATCTTGAGTAAAGCCGATTTTGCTTTTTTCTCCAAAAACGTTCATCCAAACATTCTCACCCTGTGCATAATAGTATTGGGAGATGTTGGACCAGGTATCGGTAATTTGATTCAGCTTATTAAAATCATAATACGATCCATAATTAAACCTCCCATCCATAAAGTTTTTCACCTGAAAGTCTTGCATGCCTTCTGCCGTGATCCCTTCCTGAAGGCCACTGGTGTGCAGCCAATTGAGTTCATCCAGCAGAATTCTTTTTCCAAATTGATTCGAGATAAGCCCTTGCGACCCACCAAGCACATCTTGTAGTCTTGATTTGTTTCGGTACGTGCCGCCAAATTTTACATTTCCGTCCACAAAATCCCCTATTTTGAAGGGTATCTTGAAGTTTAAATAAGCCGTCAGATTTTTTTCGTTAAACGTACTTTGAGACTGTCCAATGGAAGAAAGGAGCAATGTGCTGTCGTTGGGGGCAGCTGCATCGTAAACGGCCACGATTTCTTCCGGATTGCTTAGTTTGCGTAGGTCTTGGCTAAAATAGCCGTTGGTAAACTCCCTGTTGTAGTAAAAATTCCAACTGCGCGACTGTGGATTGTCCGATACGATCTCTGAGAAAGCCACTCCATAATCGATTTCCATTTTCAAGAAATCAAGTTTGGTAAGTCCGCTCAAAGCCGTTTGAAAGGTCTTTGAATTGATGTTGGGCGAATAATACATAGACATAGTTTCACTACCTGGATCGGTGGCCGTATAACTTTTCGATTGCGATTGACTATCGTCTCTGGTGTACGAATACAGCCCATACAAGTTTAAGGTGGTGGAAGGCGAAACTTTATAATCGAACGACAACATGGCCGATTGCCTGTATTTGGTTTTCAAAATGTAATTCAAACCGACCCCATCGATGAGTAGTCCGTCCTTAATGTCCGAACTGTAAAGACTATAACCGGAACTAAGTGTTTGCGTGCTCCGATTCACCTTCTCCGCACTCGCCGAAAAAAAAACGCCCAACTTGTTGTCAAAAAATCGGTTGCTGACTTCGCCCTGAAATTTATAATTCCCCAAATACTCATTCATGTTGTTGTACCCCAACTGCCCCATCACGTTGGAGCGAAACCCTTTGTCGGTTTCCCTCAATCTCAGGTTCACCGTTCCAGCCACCGAATTTGCTTCCATATCTGCCGTTAACGACTTGTATACCTCCACGCCCTGAAGCACATACTGGGAAATGCCGGAAATATTGGTCTCGCGGCTTGAACCGGCAGAAGAAGGCATTAAAACACCATTTAAGGTCACCGAAGTGTATTTGGGCTCCAAACCACGAATGACCAAACCGGTACCCTCCCCACCACTTCGTTGCACCGAAATGCCTGGCAAGCGGCCAATGGCTTCGGTGGCGTTCGCATCCGGATTTTCCTGCAACCGATCTGCAGCCACTACGTTTTTGATGGTGTTGGAGTTAATTTGTTGGCGGATGGCATTTTTTTGACCCAAGGCTTGCGCCGTTACAACGATTTCAGTCAAGGCCTTTGGGGTAGGCAGCAACGAAATCTCCATATCGGAACCGACTGACAATTCCTCGGTTTTAGCATAGTAACCAATGTAACTGATGCGCAATCTGGCATTCGCAGGTGCTTCCAGCGAAAACCGACCGTTGACATCGGTGGCTACCCCAATGTTCGTGCCGGGAATGAGCACGCTGGCACCAATAACCGGGAGCCCTTTTTCGTCCAATACCACACCCGAAAAACGTTTGATTTTGGTGGATTCAGGCTTTGCGGGTTGATTGGATTTGATAGGGAAGACGGCGATCTGCGAATTTGTGATTTCAAAACTGTAGGGGGTTCCTGCTAATAACTCCGTAATAGCCTGTTTTATAGGCATATTCGTGGCACTCAAACTGACACTTTTCGTTAGATCAATTTTCAAAGCATCGTAAAAGAACGTGTAACTGCAACTTTTTTCAATTTGTTGCATGGCGTCCAATAAGGTGATGTTGGTAAGCGAAATAGTAATGGTTTTATCCTTGCTTTGCGCGAAACTCAACGTTGTCGCGCACAGCATAAAATAAAGAAAGAGTGTCTTTTTCAAAGTCATGATCCAAGAAAATAAGGTTAATAAATTCCGACAATAGACCAAAAAATCTATTTTCTGGAAGAAAGTATCAATTTGTTTTTATCGGTAAACTGATAATTGAGCCCATTCACTCTAGAAAGCAAGCGGGCAATTTCGTCCAACGGTTCGTTTCGCACCGTAAACGAATAGGCCTGGTTGTCTGCAATCGTCGTATCAATCGTTATATCAACAGAATACCATTTGGAGAGGTATTTGCAAACTTCACGCAAGCTCTTTTTCTCGAACCGCAAATGATCGCTCGTCCACGATTGGGCAAACGCCACATCGCCTTTATTGACGTCGAGTTGCTTGTTCGATTTATTAAAACGACCTTCTTCACCCGGTTTCAGAAAAACATCCTTCCCTTCCGTTTTCATCTCCACCGAACCTTCGTGCAAGCTAACCAATATTGAATTTTCAGTCGTATAGGCATTAACATTGAACTTCGTCCCATGTACTTTCACGGCGACTTTGCCCGCTGTCACGACAAAAGGCTTATTTGCATCGTGTTCTACATCGAAATAAGCTTCCCCATTCAAACTCACCTCGCGGGTATTCGATTCAGGGTTACTGGAATAGGTCAGGGTCGTATTGGAATGAAGCCACACTTGGGAACCATCGGGTAAAATCACTTTCGATTTTCCAGTGAGTGAAGCGTAGGATTCAGTAATGGCGGGTTCGAGCGAACGATTGATACCTAAATAATAAGCTGCCGAAAAGGTAATGAACAACAGGATGGAGGCCGCTGCAACGTATTTATAGAAAGGTTTGAGGAAGAAACGTTTTACTTGGGTCGTGGTTGGAGCTTGTTCGGCATCCTGATCCATGCGTGCGGTGAGCTCTTTCCAATAATATTCCAAATCGGGCTCGTAGTTTGCCACTTGATGTTGGATGTTGTCCCAAACAAGTTGCAGTTGCTCAAAAAGTTGACGATGATCGTCCTGATTCAGCCATTTGGTAAAGATTTTGGCTTCTTCATCGGACAAGGTTCCACGGAGTTTTGAGATGATACTATCCCAGGGGAGTTTGTTTTTCATTACCAACGATTTAAGGGTTGTCTATTTGTATGACACAAAAAACGGACCCAACCCTTACGTCGGCAGGAACTATTTTACCATAAAAAAGTATAGGAATCGCCCAGAAACGCCTTAATTCGTTTTAAAGCCTTGGTTATCTGAGCTTCAACGGTTTTCACCGAAATATTTAATTTGGATGCGATCTCCTGATTGGTCAGGTTGTCCGTTCGGCTCATTTCAAAGACTTCCTTGCATTTGTCGGGCAGTGCCAAAACGGCTTCCTGAATGAGTTGGTAGAGTTCGTCCGTTTCCAAACTCATCACATTGGTTTCTTCGAAATCCAAAGAAGTATCCTCCAACGAAACTGTCCGCTTTTTTTTACGAAGGGTGTTCAGGCATTTGTTCCGGGCTGCCTGAAACAGATACGCTTTGAATGAAAGTTGAATTTGGAAGGTTTGACGATTTTCCCAGACATAGGTGAAAATATCCATTGCGAGCTCCTCCACCACGTTGGTGTCGCGAACATAAAGGTGCATGAACCGGCACAAAGGCGTAAAATAGCTCTCAAACAGATGTCTGAAAGCCAATTTATCGCCTTCACGAATCAGATTCAGGAGAATAATATCATCGTCCTTCTCGCTCATTCAGAAAACTTTTGTAACAAAGATAGTCATTAGTTTGCTGTAGTGTTTCAACTTGAATCAAGCTGAAGATATCAATCGCAACTTTCCCGTTTTCCTAGGATTGTCCTTTCAATGCCCCCCAATCCCGCTTCTTGATCTCATCAAACACCAGCCAAGGAATGACGGCAGTGATAAGCAACAACAGCAGGATCACCCACTGAAACCCGGATAATAAATAGTGGACCAGTCCGAAAGCGGCGGGGAATATCAACATCAACATCGAGCGGATAAAAGTGTTTCCACTGGAAGCACCCTCCTGGGCGATGCTGAAAGGGAGGTTTTTAACCATGGTGTAGGCGATGAGGGATCCGATGACTAAGACATTGAGGCAACCCAACAATAGATTTGGCAGTATCACAGGTCCTTGAAGTACAAATCCAACGACAACCAGAACCAATGCCAATGGCACAAAAAACAAAGCCATCACGCATTTGACAGCACCGCTGATAACCAATCCAGGTTTTTCGATGGGGGTGACAAAGAAAAGCCAGGATGCTTTGAATTTGTCGGTATAGGGCAGATTGATCATGGCCGAGCTCAATAGCATGCTGCTCATGTAGATGATTACTAGAAACATGGGAGCCAATTTGGTCTCATTCGGCAGGGCTGCAAAGGAATTGTTCTGAAAAAGCATCATCCCGCCAAAAACGATCAGATAGCCGATGGAGGGAAATACTTTCATCTTGAAATCTCGGCTGCGGCCCATCATGCGGCCTGCGAAAAGGAAGCCGGCGTATTCGGCACCGGGTTTGGTGAGTCTCCCTGCCAGACGTTCCAGAAAGGCGATTTTCCTAGAACCTTCGATGCGTTTTACCGGTGCACGTTGTTCTGCCGTTCCGCCAGTAATCATGCCCAGTTTCCGATTGAACGAAGGGGCGAAAAAGCGCACCACCAGCCAGATGGACAAAACGGGGACCACGATGGAAAGCACGAGGCTCATCATCGATTCAGCCGAAAATCCAGTGCCGGAGAGGAGCATGCAGCCCTCCGCAAACCAAAAGGGGGGATAGAACTGCATGAAGGGGATTTCAGAAATGCTCGCGTTTGCAAAAAGGCTGGATTGCACCATTCTGGGCATTAATTGATACGAAGCCATGAGCAGAACCACAAAACCAATTTGAATGGAGCCGATGATGGATTGGAATTTAACCGGTGTCGTGATTTCTAGAATCAGAATGTAGATGGCGTTGATGAAAAAGATGCCTAAAAGGGTCATCATCAGCATCATCAGGATGAATGGCAGAATGATGGCTGGCCCCTGAATCACGGAGGCGGTGATCAAACCGGGAAGCGTCATCGGCACGACTACGATGGACGTGCGGATGGTAATGTGCAAGAGTCTGGCCGTGACAAATGTTCGGTCCGAAATCGGTTTGGGCAGGATGATCAGGTTGTCGCGCACATCGATGAGCACGGAGGTGAAGTCGGTAATCAAGGTGATGCAGATCATGAAAATAAACATGGTCATGTACATCGACAATTTGGTGAGCATGTCCACGCCTACCCCAAAGGTATACAGCATGATGAGCCCCATCATCAAAGCGCCGCCCATCGTGCCCAACGTTGCTTTGTTGATTACTTTCTTTTCCTTTCCACCGCGGTTCATACCTCCGAAGGAAGCTGGACGGCGGTTGTCCATGGTCAATTTGGCGATGAGGACGGCTTTCAGTTGCAGCATATCCACGCCGAGCTTCCGATAAACAGAAACGGGCAGCAGGGCCAGCCAGAGAAAAAATCGGTCAATAAAGTTCATTTCCGGCTGAATTAATCGAAGGCGTTCATCAATTTGTCACTGGCATCGTGCATCGACTGGGTAGCGGTAAGTCCTGCAAAAATGGCTTCCAGGCTGTCCTTGTCCTGCCGCTGGCGAAGTTCTTCGAAACTGCCGTCGGCCACCACGGTACCTTCATTGATAAGGATGATGCGGTCGCTCACCTTTTCCACCACGTCCATCATGTGGCTGCAATAAAATATGGTCTTGCCGCTTTTGGCCATTTTGTCGATCAATTCCTTTACAATGATGACGCTGTTGGCATCCAGTCCGCTCAAGGGTTCGTCCAGAATGATGATTTCGGGATTGTGGAGCAAGCCAGAGGTGATCAGGATTTTCTGCTTCATGCCTTTGCTGAACGTGTCCATCCGCTGGTCCATATTGCCGCTCATGCCGAATGCGTCGAGCATACGGCCGGCGCGTTCATCCACCACGTCTTGCGAAAGGCCGTAAAGCGAGCCCATCAACGACAGGAACTCATTGGGTGTCAACACATCATAGAGTTCAGCCATTTCGGGAACGAAACCGATGAGGGATTTCACGGCTACTGGGTTCTGGCGGATGTCGATGCCTTTGACAAAGACGTCGCCAGTGAAATCGGAAAGCAAGCCGACCAGGATTTTTACCGTGGTGCTTTTGCCTGCGCCGTTTGGGCCGATGTAACCGATGACCTGACCAGGCTCGATATCGATGGAAATGTTTTTAAGTACGTGGTTGGAACCGAAGTACTTGTTTAGGTTCTGAATGCGGATGATGGGTTCCATGGTTACAATCGTTATGAAATTAACTTTCTATAGCGAACTCTTTTCGGCGCTTCATCGCCCAACCTCAGACGCTTGTTCTCTTCGTAATCCGAGTAGCCACCCTCAAAGTAAAACACTTCCGAGTTGCCTTCGAACGCTAAAATGTGAGTACAGATGCGATTGAGGAACCAGCGGTCGTGACTGATCACCACGGCGCAACCGGCAAAACTTTCAAGGCCTTCTTCGAGCGCACGTAACGTGTTCACATCGATGTCGTTGGTCGGTTCGTCAAGGAGCAGCACGTTGGCCTCCGACTTCAAATTAAGTGCGAGGTGCAAACGGTTTTTTTCACCGCCCGAAAGCACTCCGGCCAGTTTTTCCTGATCACCTCCGGCGAAATTGAACTTGGAAAGATAGGCGCGGGAACTGATTTCACGACCGCCTACCCGAATGTAATCGGTTCCGCCGGAAACAATCTGATAGACTGTTTTTTCGGGATCGATGGCAGCATGCGATTGATCCACATAACCGAGTTTCACGGTCTCTCCCACTTCGAAGCTGCCTGCATCTGCTTTTTCGAGCCCCATGATAAGTTTGAACAGGGTGGTTTTACCCGCACCGTTTGGGCCGATGATGCCGACAATGCCGTTGGGAGGCAAGGTGAAATCGAGGTTGTCGAACAGCAGTTTGTCCCCGTAGGCTTTTGAAACGCCGTGGGCTTCAATGACTTTATTTCCCAAACGAGGACCGTTCGGGATGAACAGTTCCAGCTTGTCTTCTTTTTCTTTTTGGTCTTCGTTGAGCAAACGGTCGTAAGAGTTCAAACGGGCTTTACCCTTTGCCTGACGGGCTTTGGGCGCCATGTGTACCCATTCCAACTCACGTTCCAAGGTTTTGCGACGTTTGCTGGCCGTCTTTTCTTCCTGCTCCATGCGCTTGGTTTTTTGCTCCAACCAAGAAGTATAATTACCTTTCCAAGGAATACCTTCGCCACGGTCGAGCTCAAGGATCCAGCCGGCTACGTTGTCAAGGAAGTACCTGTCGTGGGTCACCGCAATGACGGTACCCGGATACTGCTGAAGGTGTTGTTCGAGCCAGTCGATGGATTCGGCATCCAAGTGATTGGTAGGCTCGTCGAGGAGCAATACGTCGGGTTGCTGAAGCAGCAAGCGGCACAATGCCACACGGCGGCGTTCTCCACCGGAAAGCGTATTGATGGGTTGATCGTCGTTGGGGCAACGCAGAGCATCCATGGCGCGTTCCAGCTTGTTGTCGAGGTTCCAAGCATCGGTCGCATCGATTCTGTCCTGCAGTTCAGCCTGTCTGGCAAAAAGTTTGTCCATCTTATCGGAATCCTCATAATATTCGGGCAAACCGAATTTGGCATTGATTTCTTCGTACTCAGCCAGTAAGTCAACGATTGGCTGAACCCCTTCCATCACGATTTCCTTGACGGTTTTGGTTTCGTCCAACTTCGGATCCTGATCCAGGTAGCCCACCGTATAACCGGGTGCGAACACAACTTCACCCTGAAATTCCTTTTCAAGTCCGGCAATAACCTTCATCAGGGTTGATTTACCCGAACCGTTCAGACCGATGATCCCAATTTTTGCACCGTAAAAGAAGGATAGGTAGATGTTTTTGAGTACTTGTTTCTGAGGTGGATAGACTTTGCTCACCCCAACCATGGAAAAAATGATTTTTTTATCGTCTGCCATACTGTTTTGCTGTAGTTTGCTGCAAAGGTAGGAAATATTGGCATCGGTTCAAATGGAAAATGAGGCTCATCGTTGGAATTATTAGTTCTGAAAGCTCGGTTTCTGACTGTGTAAAAAGCTTGAAAACCGCTCATTTTCTGATGGATAGAGCTTCCAAAAGAATTTAATTCAAAAATAAGGCTTCGAAATTTTGCTGTTTTTCCCGTAAAGCCTATCTTTGCATCCGCTTTTTAGAAGCAAAACAGGTCAGATTCGCTAGCTCAGCTGGTAGAGCACAACACTTTTAATGTTGGGGTCCTGGGTTCGAGCCCCAGGCGGATCACCAAAAAGAAGGAAAACCCTGATAATCAGATTGATTTTCGGGGTTTTTTGTGTTATCCCAAGCATGGCGCAAAACTGGAGGATGCACGTTCGTTTTGGTGCTGACAGTTGTCAAAATAAAGGATCGCCATCTCAAGTGGGAAACGCAAGGAAACAGTTGGCTTCGTTTCGGTTGGAGCGAAAGCAACCATTAAAAGGCAAAAGTTGCAGGGCGAGTGTGCATTTCGAAACAAAGTTCGTAAATTGCACCGAAGTTACAGCGACAGGAATGCCGAATTAAAAAGAAGAAGTAGATGCGGCTGACTGTGGGAGGTCATCCCAAGGCGTGAAAATTAAACATTTAGAATGAAGGTTCTTTTTTGTATCCCTTATTCAGTATGCCTTGTATCCATTTTGTCGTGTGCTGGTTACACTTATAATTAGAACCAAGAACTACTTTTGCAGTCGAAGTTTGAGAACGATTTTAAACCAATGAAAGCAACATATAAGTTTGTTGTATTGTTTGCCATGTTGCTTGCCGTAACATTTATGGAAGCTGCTACCCGAACAAGTACTGCAACTGGTGGTGTTTGGGCAACTGGGACCACTTGGGTTGGCGGAGTTGCACCTGCTACAACAGATTTAGCAATTATCGCAACAACCGGCACCAACCTAGTCTCGCTAGGTGCAAATGCAACTTGCGCAGGTATTACGGTGAATGCAGGTTCCAAACTTACCCCCAATAATAGAACGTTAACAGTTAATGGTGGCGTTAGTAATCTGGGAACAATTACCATCACCACTGGAGGTATCACTCAATCGACCACTACTGACTTCACAAACAGTGGCACGATAACGATTACAACTGGGAGAATCACTCAAAATGGAAATGCCAATTTTATAAATAGTGGTTCCATCACTTACAGCGGGGCAGGGAGGTTGTATTTGAGGAGCAATTTAACCAATACTGGTACGCTTGCATTAAGTACTGCCGCCATCTATTTTACAGGAACGAATGCTTTAGCAAGCACAGTCGATGGCTTTACAGCCGGGGGTACCATCTTATATCAACGAACTGCTGGTTCTACAACGTTTAATGGTAATGTAAATGGAGTAGCGTTATCAATAAGTGCATCTGGTGGAACACTAAACCTTGGTACAGCCCTTAACCACACCTTTACCGGAGCCATTACGATTACTGCCGGCACCTTGAATGGTGGTTCCAGTACCTTACATGCTAACTTTATTGGTACCGCTTGGAGCAGGACTGGCACTTTTACGGCTGGAACGGGAACCGTTGATTTTGGCGGTGGAGGAAACCAATCCATTGCAGGAACGGCAACGACCTTCAACAACTTAACGCTCTCAACTTCTGGCACAAAAACATTAACCACTGTCCCGACCGTAACCGGCATTTTATCGATGGAAGGAACAGCTACTGTTTCAGCTGCTCCGACCTTGGGAGGAGCATCGACCATCCAATACAAAGGCACCGCCGCTGCCAGAACCACCGGCGTTGAATTTCCAAATAACTTTGCGGGTACCGGCGGAGTCATCATTGATCAAGGAGGGACAAATACCATCACGTTAGGCGCCACCAAGACAGCATTTAACGGAGACATCCATGTCCAATCCGGAATATTCGATGTGTCCAACTTCACCATAAACAGAGTGTCAGCCGGAGGAGCACTTACACTAGCTTCGGGCACCACTTTAAGAATTGGTGGAACAAACACCTTGCCTTCCAATTACACGACGCACAGCATTGACGCTACAAGCACCGTCGATTATGACGGCACCAACCAAACAGTTGCTGGACTTAATTCAGCTCAAGGCTACGGGAACCTACTTTTAAGCGTGAGCGGTACTAAAACATTCGCTTCGACAGTGGCAAATGTGAATGGCACATTTACCACCACTGGAGCGGCAGTAGCCCTACCGGCTTCCTCCATCCATTTCGCTGGAAAATTCACTTTAGGCAGTGGCACCACCTTTACTCCAGAAATCTACACACATACGCTCGACAGCGATTTTGAAAATAATGGCGCAACGTTCAATACGACAGGCAGCACTTTTGTTTTGAACGGAACTCTTCCACAATCCATTGGTGGAACCACCTCCAGCACGTTTACAAATCTAACATTGAACAATGGAAATGGTGCAACACTGGCCATTAATGAAACCGTAAACGGAACTTTGAACCTGACAAACGGGCTGCTCGATACGGGTGCTTTTTCACTAAAAGTGGGTAGTGCCGGTAGCATTACCAATGCCAGTGCCTCCTCCTACGTGAATGGCAAATTAGTGAGAGACTACAGCAGTATTGGATCTAAGGTTTTCCCAATTGGCAAGGGCGGCAATTACCGTCCGCTCACACTGAATTACACCGCATTGACGGGTACCAGCACGGTTACTGCTGAACAAATGGAAGGGCTTATTCCGGGTACAATTCCTGCAGACATCGCCGTTTATAATGGCCGCTATTGGCAAATTTCGCAGACGGGAGGAAGCAATTTTGCCTATTCCCTAACCTTGGATGGCACTTCATGGACGCCAACAAGTTACGCAAAGATTCTGAAAGGTGATGGAGCAACGAATGCGCATTTTAGTGTTACAACTCCCAACTACACCAATACATCGTCCTTTACTAGTTTTGGCAATTTTGGCTTGGGTCAGCTTACCTACGTGACATGGTTGGGAGCATCAACGGATTGGTTTTCGTCCTCTAATTGGACCTCGGACACGCCCCCGTCAAGCATTGACGACATACGCATCCCCGCTCCATCTTCCTTTTACCCAAGCATTAGTGGCACTAGCCCTGGAAATGACGTTAGTATGGCAAGTGCTGGTATTTTACAGATACAAAGTGGAGCCAGTGTGACGTTGGAGAATGGGCCGCTTTTTACCTTTCAATCGGGTTCAACCGTTACCACGGGGGTCGGTTCAAAAATTGTGTTGAAATCGGGAGCTCGCTATTTGAATTTGAGTGCTTCTACGCCAACGTTGGAAGTTCAACGCCAACTTACTGGCAGTAAAGGTTGGCGCATGCTAGCTTCGCCAGTTTCAACCACATTCTCCGACATGCTTAAATCCCCATTAGTCACTCAGGGGTTTCCGGGATCTAGTTTCCCGACCTTACAACCAAACGTGCTTTGGTGGCTCGAATCGGATGGCGGAACCAGTTTGCAAAGCTGGAGAACGCCAACGAACCTATCCGGTAATTTTAACGCAGGAAGTGGGTATTACCACTACCTCTTTAACGCTGCAGGAAGGTTGAATGTGGACGGAACTCCCAGTGGCTCCAACTACACCGATGCACTCCCAACAACCATGACTGCTACAGGTGTTGACAATTTCAACGGTACTGGAAGTTTCAACTTTGCTTTGACCTATACGGCCAAATCCTCTCAAACGCCTTCTCCAGTAGATACCATCTATTACGATTTAAACGCACTGGATCAGGGTTGGAACCTGCTGGGTAATCCTACCGCTAGCACCCTTAACTGGGATGCCTCTGGCTGGACAAAAACCAATGTGGACAACACCATCTATATATGGGATCCCTCCGCCCTCAGCGGAAATGGCGATTACCTCACTTGGAACGGCACCACCGGTTCGCTGGGAAATGGTAGAATTTCCCCATTTCAGGCTTTTTGGGCACATGCCACAGCCGCAACCACGCTCAGTTTCACCAATTCAGTAAAAACAGGCACGGCTGGCACCTTCCTTCGAAGTGCGGAAGCAGAGGAAACGATTTCCCTTCCTATCAGCTTATCCGTCGGTGATTTACAGACCACCTCTTACATTTCCTTTAGCGATAAGGGCGTCATCGGTCCTGACCGGTGGGACGGATACCGCTTGGAGTCGATGAGTGAAAACTGGCTTGAATTGTACACGCTCAGTTCTCCAAGATTCGTCAGCCCGCTGGTTATCAACCATCTACCCATACTTGAAAAAGATTTGATTGACATACCCCTGTATTGTGACGCTCAAATCAGTGGTGCCGCTTCTAGAAGTGACTTTCTATTGGAGTGGAAGCTTCCAGACAACTGGCCTTCCGATTGGGAAATTAGTTTGCAGGATCATCAGACTGAACAATCCATTTCCATGACCAAGCATTCCTCACATTCTTTCAGCGCAGCGACTTCCTCAAAGATTTCAACCCCAGTGGGTAAGCTTCCTATTCCCAAGAAGCTCCTAGTTGGTACTTCAGCGAAAAGCTTGCTTAGGAATTCATCCTCGTTGCCTCCATTTTCCATTGTCCTTTCCAAAGGATTTGAAATCGAATACATGTCACCAACACCACGACTTTTAGGAAATTTCCCGAATCCGTTCGGAAAAATAACCAACATTCGTTTCAGTTTGCCTTTGAAGGCGAAAGTGTCTATTGAAGTATATACTATACAAGGTCTAAAAATCGGGACATTGGCAGACGGGATGTATCCAGCTGGTATTACGGAGGTTGCTTGGGATGTCAAAAGCCAAGCACCCGGCTTGTATTTCATCCGTTTTGAGAGCGGTGGGTCGGTGGAAGTAAATAAAGCAATTTTGACTAATTAAATTCAACCATTTTAATGAAATTTCTAAGATACATCGTACCATATATATTCTTGCTTCTTGCATTGAGCTTGCAAGCACAAAAAACCTCGATCAGCATCAAAGCTCAGGCGACGGTGATTGACAAGGCGGAAATCGAATTGATCACCATCAAATACCTGGACATCGACGCCGGCATGGCCGTGAACGGCATCATCAATGTCTCTGCCAAACGCGACGGGCAGGCTGGGGTGATGATGGTGAAAGGCAGGCCGGAAGCAAATTTCCGGATCAGCTTCACCCCTGTCGTTGAAATTCAAAACAGTGCCGGAAAAGGTAGTTTGTCGTTAAAATATGAGATGTGCGGCTATCCGAGCGACAATCAGGGTGCGAGTGAGCCCATCGATGCGGCAGCGCGTACGTTGAAGATCAATAGTGACGGGCTTTATTATTTTTGGTTGGGCGGGCTGATTGATATTAGCAAGGCGCGACCTGGTAAGTATGAAGGTGAATTTACGCTTGAAATTGAATACATTTGATATGAAACGGCACATTCGAACGCTTTTATTGTTTGTGGTCAGTTGTTTTCTACTGGCTGGAAATGCTTTGGGGCAGCGGGTGAGTTTTGGGTTATATACGACTGAGAATATCGTTTTGACACCCTTGGGTTCCGGAGATTTAGATTTTAATGCAAAACAGAATATACTTCTTTCTGGTCAAACAGTCACCATCAATCTGGTCGATGATGCAACAGCCATTCTGACCGTTACCGGACGTCTTGACCAAGAAATCACCGTCACCATTGACGCACCAAGCACGCTCGATCTGGACGTGAGTAATACAATATTTAAGTTTCGCAAGTAAAATCTAGGCTGCCTTTGCGATTTGCAGCCTATCAAAGTTTATATAATGTTTGAACGTCTCACTTCGGTTAATCAATGCATCAAGAACGCGCTCGTCGTCGGTCTCGA
>Ga0247841_10002024_pt1 | contig 42199 bp, 32 predicted proteins | sample LaCruzMarch2015__2_FD_192410 | JGI IMG/M metagenome (GOLD analysis project Ga0247841, IMG submission 192410) | Freshwater microbial communities from meromictic Lake La Cruz, Castile-La Mancha, Spain - LaCruzMarch2015_18m | ecosystem: Environmental > Aquatic > Freshwater > Lake | place: Spain...
AGGAGTTCATGCTTTGGCGACAGGAGGAGCGTTTCAAGAAGGAGCATTTTGGTGATGGATTTAAGAGGATTGGTCAGTGCCTTATTGAATTGCCATAGAGCTGCCCCGAAATATTCTTCCTTTTCTACAGCATCAATGGGGCCCATATCGAGACAGTCGTCGTCTCCTCCGAAGTCGCCTCTTGAATATTGAGAAAGAAATCCGGAATAATCAATATCATTTCCATTTTCGAAGCATAACCACCAGAGGGGTATTTTGCCGGCAATCATGATCGCCGTACGGTAAAACTCTTCCTTCAAGGTGTTCTTCTGGGTGCTGCCTGCACTTTCATGGTCAACGTTGCCGAAGTTTGATAACCTGATATCATTCACGTCACAGATGAAAAAGTAGACCGGGATATTGACATGGATGTCCAGCCAATCCTTGATAAGGTTGGTTTTTTGGATCAGTTGCTGGAATCGGTTCCCGGAGAAATCTTTCTTGTCAATGCAGATCCAAATGTCGCAGTCGGAACCGGATGTCTGACTTATGGTGCCGATGCTGCCGATGGTATAGAGGCCATGGATCTGAAGGGATGCGGAGGGCGTCGCTTCCATGGATAACGGTTTGCTGATTTTCAGCAAATTTCTGAAGCCTGGTTCTCTCTTGGGTATTTTTGGATCGGCGTTGATTCCGTATATGAGCATGGGCGTCTCTAAATCCGGAATGTAGCCGGGAACGTCCGGATCATTTATGCAGAGCATCCATGGCAGCATATAGAGGATAATCTCGCTGTCCTGAGGTGTTAGCTCGGAGAAAATATGCTTCCTGTAATTATTGTATGCGAGATAGGTCTTTTTGTTTTGAAGAAAAGTGCCGATGTCCATGTGGCGCTTATAATATGCATGTCGGTAATTGTCAACTCTCGGCAGAGATCCGGACTGATTGATTAGTCCTTGCATTTTGGCGGAAAAAATTGCGAAATGACTTCGGTTAGCGAGGCTATTTGTTTCTTTCGACGGGGGGTGGATTTGCAGATGGTTGTGGGTAATAAACATAAAGTCCGGGTTGGACTGCTACAGCCCGGCGTCTTTATTCAGTTGGACGAAAAGTGGTTCAATCATCCCTTTCTATTTAACAAGTTTAAGCTGAAGAACTGGGGGCAGATCGAGATACTGGAAAAGTCAGGCGTTAAAGAGGTGTTATGGATTCCCGAAAAGAGCGATTGCTGGCCCCGAGAAGCGGATTTATCAAAGGAGCCTGAGCCCCAAATGGTTATGGCAAAAGAGGATGATCCATACCTGGAACTCATGTGGCGGATCAAGAAGGAGCAGATGGAGCATCTGAAGCAGATACACGAAAATATCCGCCTCTGCACCCGCAACTATGACCGCATCAGCAAAAACGTGCCGGAGCTGATGAAAAAAATGATGACGGGTTCCAAGGAAGCGATCGCAAGCGCTAAAGAGACTGTGGGGGGCATGGTCGAGACATTTCTGGGCGATTCCGACGCAATTGTACATTTGATCAATATCAAGGAAAACGAGGAAAGTATATATCATCATTCCCTCAATGTATCGGTTTTGGCTATTATGCTGGGAAAGAAGGCAAAGCTGACCGCTTCTGAGATGCATTTATTAGGAATGGCGGCACTGTTTCATGACATCGGGAAAAGCCGGATTGAAAAAAAAGTATTAAAGAAGAGGGGTCCCCTAAATAAAGCGGAATCGGCGATTATTCATCTTCATCCCCAGTATGGCGTTGACATTCTGACTAAAAGCGGAGTTCGGGATGTCGAGGTACTCCACGCCGTAAAGGAACATCATGAACACTGCAACGGCATGGGATATCCTTCCGGTCTGAAAAGAGAGAACATCAGCAAGCTGGCAAGAATCATCGCCATCGTCGATTCTTACGACAATCTCTGCAACAATCAGGACATTGAAAAACGGATGACTCCGTATGAGGTGCTTTCTTATATGTACACCAAGCAACAGCACCTGCTAGACCTCGATCTGTTTTCAGTATTCATTCGCAGCATGGGAATTTATCCGCCCGGCACGGTTCTTCAGCTTTCCAATGGCGAGATAGGCATTGTCATTACCATCAATCCCAACAATCCCCTCAAGCCGTCATTGTTGCTGTATGATCCCAACATCCCCAGGGAAGAAGCGCTGATTTGCGAAATGGAAGAAAATGAAGACATTGCCATCGAAAAAAGCATCCACATCAGCGAATTACCGGATAAAGTACGACTCTATCTAAGTGCGACAACCCAGGTTACCTATTTCATGGGGAAAGGGGCAGGCGGCGGCAATTAGCTGCTTGTAACGAGTATGACTAAATAAATGATCTCAGGACAATGAATCATGATCATCGGAATCTTTATAAAATTATCCTGAGTTTTCCTTGTTGAATTCCTGCTTTTCATAGCCCTCATTTTGCAACGTTGCAGATAGTATCTAAATCTCCAGGGTAAACGACGTTTTTTCGCCCTCCCCTTTCCGGCGGCGGAGTTCTCCCAGGGGCGTTTGCACTGCATCCATACCCGTTTCATCGAAGAACTGATCAAGCTTTTTTTCATACTGGGCCATGAGGATCATGATCTCCCGCTGCTGCTTCCGCAGCTTCACGTATTCCTGAAGAAGATTCTGAAATTGCAGGGAATCGGCCGACAGACCCAGGGGCTGGCTGAATGTTTCGGTGCTTATGCCGCGAATATGAATGATCGGGGTCGGATAGAGGTTTGTTCCTAATTCAAAGACGCAATTGCAGGAAACACTGGCGGTGATACCGGGGATGCGGGCGCGGATCTTGGGGCAACTCATCGGGTTTCCCCGCAACCGGGACTTCATGAACAGCGACGGATCGGCTTGAAGAACCTGCTGAAACAAGGCATTCACCGCCTCCGGTCCCCGGTCTAAATGTCCCACGGTATGAATGAGAACCAGCGTCTCTTCTTTGGAAAGCTGCGCCGTCCGATGAATCCCCTCCACAATGGCATGCAGAACCGGACAACGGGAGATGATAGACTGAAACTGCGGGTCCCGCTCCAGATCGTAGCTCTCCGCCAGCTCCGGCAACACCGTCCGGCGCTGCGGCTTACTTTCGAGTACATCCGATTCCAGCATGGAGCTGTCTTCCCAGGGCAACGGCTCTTCCGATGGCCCGACCGACGGTGGCATCGCCATCGCCGCCGACTTCCCCTCCTCCGGACGTTCATGATACTGGCGCTGAATGAAGGCGTAAATCGCCCGTTTGGAAGTCCTTTTCACTGTCGTCAGAAAGCTGAGCTGGTCCGGGTAAGGTTCCCCGTCGGGCTGAATAAAACGAGCCGGTTTGCCCGTCCGTTTGTGAATCCCCAAGGGCAATTTGATTAGATTCCCCAGACCGCCCCGGGCCACCGTTCCCTGGCGGGGAAAGACCTCCACTGTAACCTCCGTCGGCAGGGGTAGCAGCCGACCGGCCAAAAGATCGCCGAATTTCTTGGCCACCCCGGCGGGAACGGGCGTATCGAGGAAGATCCAGACATGACGACCTTTGAAACCCGAGTCCTCAAGATAAACGGTGACGTCTGCTGCGGCGGCAAGATCCATGAGGCGGCAGGCAGTCTGATGGACCTTCTGCATGGCCATCTCCCAGAGACGTTGGCTCGTAATAGCCTTTTTTACCGCGAATTTGGCAAGATCAAAATCGAAGGCAATGAAATTAACCGTGTTGTCCATCCGGACCGGGTAAACGCCGGCCGTAAAATTGCCAAGGAGATGGTTTTCCGCAACCTTCGGGGTAAGAGGTTCTTCCACGGGTGTGTAACCGGATTCGCCTGTCGGGCTTACCCACTGGCGGGCGTAAACACCTTCCCGCCCTCCGAAGAGAGAAAGAAATGTCACCAGGTGATGGGGTTGGGGTAACACCGTCGCCGCCGGATTACGTTACCGCGAGGTAAAGGAAACATACACCTCTTCTCCACGCAGATGACGAACCCACAGCCGTACCTGCTCCAGAAGGATAGCGCGGTAGCTCAGTCTTTGTCCTTTGGGCAGATAAAGGACCTTCTGATTGAGACGACCTTCGAATTGGGTGATGAACGTCCTCATCCCTTCATGGGCTAAAATGATTGGATATTCTTCACGATTCGGCTCCGTCTCCGCAAAATCGAAGGCCGCCGGTTCGCGGTCTTCGGGACGGTAGAAATCGGTAGTGCGAATGATGCGCTTATTGATCAGGGTCAAAACCAGGGAATCGACAAGAATGGGCCGGAATTCCTCCATAAGGTCGAGGATCAGCGACGGGCGGCCATATTCCAACGAATGGAGGCAACCGGCGTGCGGGTCAAGGCCGGCTACATTCACCTGGGTATGCACGGCGTTTGCGAGGAGGGTGTAGCCCAGGCTAAGAAGAACATTCACCGGGTCCTTCGGGGGGCGGCGATTCCGGTTTTCGAAGGTGATGTCTTCCACGCGGATCAGATGTTTCAGACAGCCAAAATAGGCGGCGGCCCCGGTCCCCTCCATCCCCATGACGCTTTCCACGGATGGGCAGCCGTCCAATTGCCGCATTGTCCGCCGCAGATAATGAACGGCGGCGGCGACATCCTCACGGGGGCTTTCCTGATTGTAGCGCCTCAATAAAACCCGGCAGTTATAAAGTTTTCCCCGGATGTAGCTCTTGGCCGTTTCCAGCGCGAACTCGGGATCGGAGATCTTCTGGAATTGCAGCATCCGTAATTCCACATTCTTTCCGAACTGGGAAATCAGGCGACCCCGGTACTTGCCGTAAATGGACATGAACACGGTGTCAATACCACGCTCCAGCAAGAAAGCTATAGCGCCGGGGGAGACGCTGACTGCGCCCATAAGGACAACCTGCTCAATCTTGAAGGCATGAACCCAGTTGATGGGCTTGCGCATCTTCTCGACGACAAGGCGCTCGCCCCGTTTTACTATGGTTGCTCCTTGCTCGGTAACGTAGAGGATGGCCATGATAATGTTTACCAATCGTGGATTCGTGAACCGACATCAGACAGGATAATGCCCACCTTGTCAAGAAGCTTTTCCCAACCGAAAAAATGACCGGCTGGTCAGATCGACTACATTTGCCGGAACCGGTGATATATATGTTGCATTTTATGGCACCTTCCGCTATGATCGCGAAAATATACATTTAATGATTATTTTGTCCATCCATTCCTTGGTAAAGGAGGATCGTTCACATGCAAATTAATGAAATATTAGAAAAGACCGGGCAGACGGAGGCAATGATTCTCCGTGAACATGCCATCTTGACCATTCTCACAAAGTTGTCGCGATACGATTCTGAATGTATGCAATTTGAAAAGAAATACGGTACATCCTTGACGTCCTTTCGCCAGCGGCTTGAGCAACAAGTAAATTTTGAAAGTTTTACAGAAGATGATGATCTTCTGGATTGGGAATATGCCGATACGGCCAGGAATTGGTGGCGCCTGAAAATGAGGGATATCGGCCATGATCATTAAGATAGTCGAGCGATATGGAGTTTTTATCGCGACTTGGAAGATTATCGAATATGATCAGGATGGGCCCAATTTAAGACTAAAAGCTGAGTTCGAATTTTCTGATGGCAGCAGATTATTCATACGGCAGATTGTTTTGCAGGAATCAACTTTTAAATACGCTTACCATTGGCAGGACGAGAAAGGATTGTTACGCTGTAGATGGGATAATTCGCCGCATTGGCCAGACATTTCTACACATCCACATCATAAGCATGTTATTTCCAACGATAAATATCTCATTGAACCGTCCAGAGGCGGCGACCTGGAATCAATATTTGTTGAGATAGAACAATTCCTTTCTCATCTCGAATAGACACCTTCTCGTCTTTCCCGTCATTCTGGTTATTTTCTTCCTTGTATCCACATTTCTTACTTGATCCTCGATGACTATTATGACCAGCGGTCACTTATTGACTTCGTAAATTTTTGATGTCTGCTGTATTTTATTAATATTATCATATAGTTACGGTATGCCAGAATCTGGCATTTCAGAAAATCAGCCTTCCGTCCTTGAATAATCGCTTTATTTACACCTTTTATCATCTTTTTTTATCCTTGCAGCGGCCTTTTCTCACTACCGGCTTTTCATGGACAAAACTTTTTGGGCGTTGTCTATTGCTCTCTAATGTCAGCTACTTTAGGGGTGTCGGAGCTCCGACACCCCCCTCTGTTACTGACCCAAACCCAGTTCAAGGAATTGGGTGCGATTCGTAGTGTCGGAGCTCCGACATCCACCCCTCTGCTACTGACCGCCCATATGAAGCCATTTCGTGATCATCTGCATGATCATCTGATGGCGCCAGTATTGATCACTTAAAGAACAGAACAGGTCAACGAAGTACATCGCAATCCCTTCTATCCAGGTCGTTTTTCCATCTCGCCCCTTCACTTTGGCTTACGAAGACGAGAAGCCGTTAGTCGCAATCCCTTCTATTCAGGTCGTTTTTTCCATCGGAGCAAAACCAGAGAGGGGCGCAAAGATCACCTTAAGTCGCAATCCCTTCTATTCAGGTCGTTTTTTCCATCTCAAAGACAAGCAAGACCATAAGAATTTTGATGATTAAGTCGCAATCCCTTCTATTCAGGTCGTTTTTTCCATCCAGGAATATCAAACAGTTTTCTTAGCCAAATAGTTAAGTCGCAATCCCTTCTATTCAGGTCGTTTTTTCCATCGGCAAGGGAGCGGAGACATGAAGAAACAGGGCAAAGAAGTCGCAATCCCTTCTATTCAGGTCGTTTTTTCCATCGTTAACGGCAAGGAGCCCAAAGAGAATATCAGCGCAACGTCGCAATCCCTTCTATTCAGGTCGTTTTTTCCATCCGCGATAGGAATTGAATGGGCCGGGAGATGTGGTCGCAATCCCTTCTATTCAGGTCGTTTTTTCCATCGGAACCATACCAGCAGGCCGTTGACGCCGGTTACTTTGTCGCAATCCCTTCTATTCAGGTCGTTTTTTCCATCAGTGACGGCCACGGCTGGTAATTATGCTGTTACAGTAAGTCGCAATCCCTTCTATTCAGGTCGTTTTTTCCATCAGTGACGGCCACGGCTGGTAATTATGCTGTTACAGTAAGTCGCAATCCCTTCTATTCAGGTCGTTTTTTCCATCAAGATCAGAAATGGTTGATCGATAGGGACCTCCTCCAAAGTCGCAATCCCTTCTATTCAGGTCGTTTTTTCCATCGAAGCCCCCAACCTCAAGAGCGTGGGCGGCTACCTGTACAGTCGCAATCCCTTCTATTCAGGTCGTTTTTTCCATCCCTTGCCAGCATCAAATAATTAATCCCTTTACCCTGCCGTCGCAATCCCTTCTATTCAGGTCGTTTTTTCCATCCCATTCACCTTGGCCTACGAAGACGAAAAGCCGTTACGTCGCAATCCCTTCTATTCAGGTCGTTTTTTCCATCTATGGAAAACAATGAAAACACCACAGAAAACGCAAAGTCGCAATCCCTTCTATTCAGGTCGTTTTTTCCATCTCAATCTGGCCGACCGGATCCCGAGCGTTTATCAGGGAGTCGCAATCCCTTCTATTCAGGTCGTTTTTTCCATCTCAAAGCGACCCCTCAAGATGAAAGAATAGCCCGTATAGGTCGCAATCCCTTCTATTCAGGTCGTTTTTTCCATCTAACTGCTTGAAAATATGAAGTTTGACGGAATGCCGTATGTCGCAATCCCTTCTATTCAGGTCGTTTTTTCCATCTATGAAGGCTCATTGACAATCCATGATGTTACCCTGTAGTGTCGCAATCCCTTCTATTCAGGTCGTTTTTTCCATCTTGGAACAAAACGAAAACAACACAGAAAATGCTAATGGTCGCAATCCCTTCTATTCAGGTCGTTTTTTCCATCTGGTAACACCTAACCCATATCCAATATGAAAGGGGGTAGTCGCAATCCCTTCTATTCAGGTCGTTTTTTCCATCCTTGGCAGAATGGAGTCGGAAGGAAATCATTTGATAGTCGCAATCCCTTCTATTCAGGTCGTTTTTTCCATCTCTACCAACCATTCCTAATGAAAGGGGAACTACCATGAAGTCTCAATCCCTTCTATTCAGGTCGTTTTTTCCATCTATAAGATCAATAATGATCCGGCGTTCCCAAACTACTCAAAAGTCGCAATCCCTTCTATTCAGGTCGTTTTTTCCATCTCAGGCCAAAGACAAAACACTCTTCATGGCGGCTTAGTCGCAATCCCTTCTATTCAGGTCGTTTTTTCCATCTACTTCGGGAGTATGCTAGCCAATGTCAAAAGCGGCAAAGTCGCAATCCCTTCTATTCAGGTCGTTTTTTCCATCTATCAACACGGAAAAAGAACTGTTAGAGGCCTTGCTGTCGCAATCCCTTCTATTCAGGTCGTTTTTTCCATCTCCCTCCTTATGTAATTTATTGAACTGCCAAGAGAAAAAATGATGTTTGCGAGGAACCCCTGGTGGAGCTCACGCAAGACCTCAACCCATTTTTTCTTTTTTGAATATTTCTCTTTCATATCAATAACTTGCAAATGCGGTTGTCTTTTTTACAAAACATAATAATATCGAACCCTTACAACTTTTTCCGGTTTCTTCCAAAGATCCTCGCAATCATGATGTATCACCTTGCAATAACTATAATTTCTTTCTCGCCAAGGCCTCATTTAATTCCGCCACGCAGGCCATCAGTTGGCCGGGGTTTTCCGCTGTCGTGATGATATCGAACTTTGTTGTCTGGCCGGCATTGCTGAAAATCCCCTCAATCTGGTTGCGGGGAACTCTGGCCAACACCCGGAAACGTTTCGGCGCGTTCAGGTCCGGATTGTAGTAATAAGTGAAAATCTCCTTTACAAAGGGAAACAAAAGAAGTTTTTTCAGGTAGATTTTCAGACCTTGATGTTTGCCGTCATTTTCGTCCTCAAACCTGATCTTTTTCTTTGCCGGCGGCAAGCGACAATCCTTGGGCAATTGCAATTCCCGCTGCCTGCCAAAGCGGTGGCGAAAGGTTTCATGGAACAACTGACCCGTCGGCGACAGGGCGAGCCAGGGCTGCCCGTCTATATCCACTTCATCCACAAGAGAAAGAAACCTGTCGTCTTTTACCATATTTTCCCTCTGCCCGCATATTCCCTCCTCCAAATCATGAAAGAGATCATTGAACTCCAGCCAGAAAGACAAGTCCAGCGCCACCGGCTGGGGAGGCAGGAGAATAACCTCGGAAAAGCGTTCATACATGTAGCAGACGGGTATTTCCAGTGCCTGTCCGATCATCCCGGCAAAGGAAATCTGGGCCTTGTACCCCCCCGTGGCGTTGATGAGCAACCGGTTGGAACCATAGCGGCGGGCGGCGTGACCGATGAGGCGAACGAGATTCCGGAGACCGGTATTGCGAAATTTGTGGACATCCTCGTCCGTCAGGCCTTCAATCACCTCGTAGCATACCTTCTTGAAACTGTCGGGGTAATCGGAGCGGCGGTACAGTTCCGTCAAAAGCTCCCCGGAAAGGCGGCCCGCCTCCGTATCGGAAACAAAAAACAAAAGCAATTCACGCCCGCCAAGACGATTACCGGCAATAATGCTGTGGATGGAATTGATTTCCGCCCCGCAACGGCGCTCCGCAGGCGACACATCCGCCAGACGGAGGGTCAGACGCTTGATATTCCCCTTCCGCAAATCTCCATCAAGACCGGGGTCTTTCTCGGCGGCCAGGTTGTTGATCAGACTCGTCCCAACGGTACAGATCAGGATGTCCCGCATACATCTCCTTTCTTCAGCCAGGGAAACTGAATGCTGTCGGCGTATTCCAGGAAACCGGGCCGGACCGCTTCAAAAAGTGCAGCGGCGTCTTTGAGGAGCTTTTTGCACAGCGCATCGGAAACAGGCTCCATGCCGTGGGCAAGTATGGAATTATTACGCTTTTTGATCCGGCCCGTCATTGATTTCCGTTCCCGGAAGGCAACGCCCAGGGGGTCGCCCAGCACGTCAAGCAATTCGTAGGCGCGGAAAAGGCCGATCTTGGTTTTTCCATCCCCGGCGTCATAGCACTGCGGCAGGCTTTCCCGGTATGGGCTCGCAGGAACCTTGCCAAGGTCAACATCTGCTGTTTGAATTCCATATTGGCTGCCCAGACGGTTCTGGGCGCACAGTTCCACGGCGCGGTAAAGGCGGGCCACGGCGTCGTCATATTTTCCTTCCTGAGCGCGACGACGAGCATTGTTGAAAAGATCGCCCAGGCGCGCCCCGGAGGAATCCCGATCTTTTTGCGTCAAATGCTCCAAGTGTTTTATGATCGCCGGCGTCGGCAGATAAGCCGGACAATGTGATGTCGCCGGGGTCAGCTTGGTGAAATCTTTCCGGGCGGCGTCATGATTGAAGAGCTCCCAGGCGAGGTAGGCCCCGGCCAGCTGCCGCATTGTCGCCAGTTCCGTTGCTTCCTCGGGGTCAAGAATTTGTTCCTTGATTTCCTTAAGGATTTCCAAACTAGCATCGAAACGGAGGTGATAAATAAGCTTGCCCGCCACCTTCATCTCATAGAGGCGGAGGATGCGTTTCGGTTCGATGGTGAGGAAACGTTCCGTGTCGTCCATTACCAAGCCGTTTCTGCGCTCCCCTGTGATATATTTGAGAGAGGCACACTGGTTATAGACGGCGGAGAGGGCCGCCCCGGCTGTCATAGCCTTGGTGCCGCTGGTGAAATCTAGTTGGATATCATCCGGGGTATAGCTGCACCGGACAAGTTCCCGAAAGATGCGGTTGACCGCCCGGAAGACGCTGTCAAAGTCTTCGGGGTTTTCCAGGGAAACAATACGGCAGGTGGCTGCCGGCGCCGGTGTTGGGGGTGCGACTTCGGTCAGCCCGCCGCCGTCAGCGCCGTTTTCATTCAAAATCGCCGTGGCACCTGCATCCTTAAGACCCAAGGCGACGGCAATGGCCTGCGCGTTTTCGAGGCTTTCCCCGGAAACTACAAAGACGGTGAAATCAGGGCGGCTGTCCCGCACCGTCTTGATCAGGGGTTTGACAATATATACATCCGACCGGGCGCCGGTCCCCACCGTAATAATCAAGGCGCGTTTCATAAGTCAGTTCCTTCTTTCTGCTGCCGTCTTTACAGAATCCATGTCAATCAGGTCGCTGCCTGTTCGCTGCCGCCCGTGTAGTCAAAGTTGACGCCTTAGGGCTGATCCTGGATAATTTTAGACAGCCTTTCGATATGCTCGAAATGACGATCTCTGGTAAGCAACGTCCCGTCAATAGCAAGACAGGAAGCGGCAATCCAGACATCGTTGATGGGCAACCGCGTCCCCCGGGCAGACAATTCAAAATAGAGTTCGGCATAATGTCTCGCCGTGTCGCCGGCGACGGGGATAATGGCGACATTGAAAAGGGCGATGAACTCGGCAAGCTTCTCCTCATTGTATTTCAGACGTGAACCTTTCCTGAACCCGTATTGCAACTCGCCCATGACGATGGCGGGGATGTGCAGCGCCTCGCTGTTTATGGCGATGAAATCAACGGCATTGCCGCTGCCTTCGGCAAAATCGGAATAGGCGCAGGTGTCGAGAACAAGCTTCATTTCCAGTCCTCATCGTTGATACGATTAAAGATGTCCGTCGCCTGTCTCAGCTCTGCGGCCTCTTCGTGAGACATCCACCCGGCAAACTGCCGGATTCTTGTTTGCCGGTCTCTCAACGAGGCTATCTTTTCGTCAATGGCCGCCAAGACAAAAGCCGTTTTTGTTATTCCTTCCTTTTGGGCGAGCGCCCTGATTATCTCTTCCTTTTCCACCGGTATCCGTAAACTGATGGCCATGACCTGCCCCCTCTCCACACTGTATTTCATTTATTAAAAATTGTATCGCATACAGTGCCGGTTGTCAACTAAAATGCATTTACCTTTTCGGATTTGCATGGATGTAATTATATCTTTTGCAACTTGTTCATTTTACCCGAAATTTTTCGCCCAATTTGCTTAAGTTTACCGTGGCTTCTTTGGCTGGCTTTCCTTCCCTGATGAAGACCTTTTTGCCGGTAGGAACCTCTGTTTCCTTTACCGCTTGCACGTTCATATCCGTTATCTCCAGGAGGCACCAGCCGAAGGGGTGCAAGCCATTGGCGAGCGTCCTTGTCGTTCCCCAAGGTAAAGGCCGTCCGGATTTATCTTTCCTGGTTATCGGCCGGCGAACTTCGTCGAGGGTAACACACTCAACATGAGAAAAATGGCCGAGGCGGAGCAGCGCCTCGTTGGTCTTTAATGCGTCAAGGCGTTCCAAAATCGGGAATATTGCTTTCCTGATCTTTTCCGTATCACGGTTGGAATAGAATTTCTTGAACTCTTCCCTGAATTTGGGAAGATAAAAAAGGTTCAGAGATTCAAGGAGATAAGGGGCATCTACCTTTTCACCATGAAGGGAGAACGGGATCAGAGACAATGAAAGGGGCAGAACAACAGGCATTTTTGTCTGTGAGCATCCTTTGACCGTCTCAAAAAAACCCTTGGGCGTCGAGGTTTTCCTCTCGTCGCACGACAGCTCTTCAGCCTCGATAATTACCGAAGATTCAGCGGCAAGCGGCGCATCGGCTATCTTCAGGAAACGCATGGGGTCGTCCTTGATCCGCCCGAAGATTTTTTCATTATAATCGGAACCTCTGTTGCGACGGGCGTCTTCCGTGGTCACCCCGGCTTTCCGGACAAAACGGTTAGCCAGGGCCGTACGGATGGCCCCTTTTACCGAGCTGCCGGGTATATAGGGCAATTGATTTATTTCATTGCGGATTGTGGGGCGGATCAGAACCTGATTCCTTGCATCCTGTCTGTCAATGGCATTGCGATATGTCGTCAGTAACAGCGGACAGTCTATGGCTACTGCTGTCAGGGAGAATTTCTCAACGGCGATATTTTTAGCAATAAAGGTCCTGAGGGCGGCATAGTTGTCTCCATCCACCATTTTACTCAGGAGCGCCTTATCGGGAAAGCTGTCCATCCACCGCACAAGGTCGATAAAATAAAGTTTGTCGCCGACGATAACATAGGAGAAGGGATCAATTTCCTGGCCGGTCCCGATATGCAAAGGGCTTAGCAGGTGGAGATTGACATTTTGTTTTGTTAATGAGGTTTTTTCAGGCATGGCTTAGATCCTCACGAATCTTCAGGGGCAAGGTGATGGGAATACCACAATGCCGGATGCGTTCATCGGAATGGACTCGATCCAAAAGCGGCATGGCCGCTAAAGAAGGATTGCCGAAAAATACGGCCCCTTCTTCGTACATCAGGATGGGTTTTTTGAAGGGACGGACATCGCCCCCCGTAGGACTGACAAAGGCAAAATCACCGCCCAGCTTGCCAAAACGGGTGAAGAGCCGGTAGGCGGCAGGAAAGGAACCTATGCCGGGGAAGGCGGCCAGGGAAAGGCACATGCAGGCGTCTGCCCCCGGGCTGTCAAATTCCAGAGAATTGAATTTGCTGTCTTTTTCGATTTCAAGCGCCCCCATTCCCAGGGATTTATCGGCCCCAAAGCCGGTTTCCGGGAGATAACGAAGGAGGAAATCGTCAATGGCCGCTTCCATAGACGGATCGAGATCGCGGATTTGAACATACAAATCCAGGGCATCGCCAGGGTGATGCCAGTGTTTTTCCCTTGCGAACAATCCGCCGCCCTCCGGCGGAACCGTTCCGGACAGACGGGAAATGCGGTTATGAGTGGTCAATTCCGAGAATGTTGTCCCTGCCTGCTCCCCTTGCCTCGTTCCTTCTCCTTCTTCATAAAGTTGTTCATAAAGGGTTATTTCATCATATTCATCCTTCAGGCGCCGCCAGCAGGGGATGCTGATCCAGCGTTGCTTATTCCAGGCTTTGATTCTGGATAGACCGGAAAACAAGCCCTTTTTATCATTGCCGAACTTCCTTGCGGCAAATTCTCTGGCCGCAGCGCGTTTCAGCGGGGGCAGAACCGGCCGGGGAAGAAAACCGGCGGGAAAGGCGGAGGAAAAAAGAACCGGCCCGGGCATGACTCCGTCATAGCGGCCGAGAAACGATTCCAACGCCGCTTCCCCTTCACCATACCGCACGTACCAGCAGAAGTGACCGAAGAGGGTGTCCGACTTTAGGGGCGTGATCAGCGGCGCAACTGGTTTGATTATGTAACGCAGCAGCATTGCCGTCCTCCTCAACCAAGCTGGATCGCTTCTAAAAAGCTATCCGGTTGCCGTTCACCGTCGATGATGATGGGGGTGAAACGGATCTGACCGCAACCCCGCGAACCGGCGCCGCCTAATGCATCCAGCTCCAACATTTTCATGGCCTTGAGGACGGTCTGAAAATACTCATCCGGATCGTTATCAAACACCTTGAAGGAAATCCTGAAATCAAATGTGACGCCGGCAGGAACACGCTCCAGCGGACGGGGATTGGCCATGCCGGTGATGCGGTTGATAGCGTTTTCGTATTTGACCTCCAAGGGCAAGTCGCCGTTGCGATAACGGTCCTCCCATTCTTTGGAAAGCTTCGCATCCCGGACAATGATCCGCGTCGGTCCTAAATCCGGTGGGTGCTGCGCCGAGGCGGAAACGCCAAAGACGGGACAGACGGGGCAATCACGGCGGCCGCAGTTGCAGGGATTGCCCAGACCCCTGGCTTCTTTTACATAGCGCCCTTCCTTCATCTCGATTAAGGAACGTAGTTTTCCTTTCAAAGAGGAACCGGGTATATAGGGGGCGTTACTCTCAGGAAGGGGATCTTTGATGATGGGGTTGTCCATACCCCCGATTTCAATGGTTTCATTGGAGGCCCCGATATGGAGACCCGTCAGAATACTTATCTTTCCTTCAATCTGTCTGATCTTTTTCAGTTTCATCGTATTCTCCCTTATCTTTTCCTTTTACTTTACACCCATACCGTAATAAAAACCCACCACCGCCTCAAAGTGGAGCATGAAGGATTCGAATTCTGTTTTACTGTTGATGCTGTTGACATTATCAATCAAAAATTCCTTGAACTGAAACGGAATCTTCTGGTTTTGCGGGTTAGCCGCGTAGGCGGCCTTGGATTTCACCATTTTAATCAGGGGCTTGATCTTTTCAAAATCCTGTTTGGCCACCTTTTTCTCCAGGTTTTTGAAATCACCGTAAAAACGCCGCAACTGAGCCGAGGACAGAGATTTATTGTTGTCCACCCGTTTGTTATTGAATTTGTCCTGAAAGGTCACGACAAAACTCGCGGCAACTTTTTGCGCCTCCTCGTCCAGGATTTCCGCCCGAAGATTCCCCTTTTCATCAAAATATTTCATAGCCACCCTCCTCGTTTAGCTTTGCATGTTATTTTTTTCTCAATCGCTGCGATTCATGTTGATTGCCTGAAAAAGCGGCAGGTTAAGCCCGGCTAGTTTCGATTTCTCCCTGACGCCGACGGCAAAGATATCCAGCAGCATCTTCAATTCTTCCTCGTTGTTTCTTCCTTTACCCATGATGTTTCGGCCGATGTCATAATGGGCGTGGGAGAGATAGCGGCCAGCGCTGATACTGCCGCCGTCGGGTTTCACGAACAGCTGGTACATCCGTTGATACCGAAGCAGGCGATATAGAAAGGCCATGGAAAAACCGGTGCGTTCCCGCTCTTCTATGGCCCGGTCGATTTTTTTCCCCATGTCAAGGCGTTCTTCAAGTTCCGCCCAAGACATAGTTTCTTTTAAAACATCGATGCTGTCTTTTTCCCGGTCGCCGCCCCGGAAATTCTTTGCCGCCTCCAGACGTTCCTCGACAAGATGAGCGGCCATCCTTACGGGCAAACGGGGCCGGGCCACAAACACGCCTGAAGACAGCGTGAGATCACGGTTCTCCGCGCAGAATCGGGAGAAATCACGGCGCATCTCCACGGCGAAACGCAACGTCTGCTCCCAAGGTCCAATAAGAAAGACATCGTCGCCGCCGGCGAAGACGACGTAGATATCGGGATATGACTTTTCCATAAGACCGACCAGATAATCGGAGAAGAAGAGATTAAGCATGCGGGATAGGAAGGAAAAACGGGCCAGGGAAAGACGTTCCCCCAAACCGAGTCCAAAAATGAAACCAAGGTTATCGACATCGGCCTTCAAAAAACCTAATAACGGCCGGCCGATCAACTCTTCCCGGCAGCGTTTTTTCGATTTGAGGGCGATCATGCCAAAGGTTTTAGGCTGCTCCGGTTCGATGGCAAAACCTTCCCCTTCGTCTGAAAAGAGGCGGAACCACTTGGGATCTTTCAATTCATCGCTGGTTATCCGGGGCATACGGCGCGCCAGCCGCGTCCGGGCAAAGCCAATTCCATCCTCAAAGGTCTCGACCAGATAAACGTCTTTTCGTACCTCGGGCAATTTATCCCCCAAGGTTAGTTTGACAGCGTCGAAAAGTTCTACCCGGCCATTGGCGCCGTAAATATGACAGGTCGCCCGGGGCAGCGCGGTTCCGAGATCTTCGATTTGCTGCAGGCAATCCATGCAGATGGAAAGGTCGGCCCCTGTCGTTTCGCGGTATCTCTTCATGGCCGGGAGATCGTTCCGATTGACATTGCATACAGCGCAGTTTCCCCCTTCCACCTCGTCGTATCCTTCGGACAGAACGGGACCGGCAGCGATTATGCTCTGGTTGAGCTTGTTGAGTTTAGCGCTGTCCAGGGCTTCGTTGATTTCGTCGAGCTTCGTTTGGAAACGGCTCATCATGAAATCATTATGGCTCAAGCGCGTCCGCCCGGCAATGTTCATGTTTAGAAGTCCCTTGAATTTGGTGCGGAACCACTTTTGGATATCCGCCTCCAGGGCGGCAATCTGTTCGTCGGCAGTGTCAAGATTGGGCAGCAGCATGACGAACTTTCCACCTGCATCCAGGATGCGGCACACGGAAAGCAGGCCGAAACGCCGCTGGATCGAGATGAGGATGGAACGGACCAAGGAATGAAGGTAAAAGGAGCGGGCGCGAAAAATCTTGGATACTCCCCGCCCCGAGTTGTTGCTGATGCCGAAGATATAGTCCTGGATACCAGAAAGATCGCCGCCGAGGAGAAGAAATTTCTCTTCCCCGTCTCCCCATCTGGGCATCGTCTTTTTTTCCCGATGGTAAAGATAGAGGGACTGGGCGATGGCGGCCGTGGTCACAGCATGGTCGTAGAGAGAAATATCCGGCAGGGTCTTGTATGATGAAGAAGGAATGCACCATGTGTATTGCTCCAGGAGGGAGATGAGGGAATCAAGATAAAACGGGAAAGGCAATGATGTATCCAGACGGCTTGCACCTTCTAAAAAAGCGGCAAAAAGCATCCGGTAATCTTCCGGTGCTCCGGCTTTACCGCCTCGCAGCGGAAAGATACTCTGCGAGACTGCATCCAAAGGGGCAAGTTTATAAAACCACTTCCCCGGCGCCTGAAACTGATTCTCCTTAAGTTCTATTTCCTCAAAGATCGAAAGGAGACGGGCCTCCCTGAAGCCGGTTTCTTCTTCATGATCATGAAATTCTATTCTATCTGTTCCAGAGCTGAGGCGATCGGCGATATGAACACACATCTCCTGGAGGTTGTCTTCATCGGGGCGATGATGCGCGGAGGCGATCCGGGCGATCCTGCCGCGATCTTTCCTCAACTCCTCCGGTAACGGCAGATCTTTGTCGATGAAATAGTCGCTGTACAGCGTATGCCAGTGCCCTGAAACGCCTTTATAACTTGTGAGATAAACAGCTTCCATATCGTGCGAACAGGGCCGATTGGCGCGCTGGGCAAATTTGCCCACATCGTGCAGCACGGCGCCCAACGCTAACATTTGTAATTCGTGATCCATTTTCCCTCCTGATTCTTCCTGATTCCCGGCAATTAAGTCTGATGAACCAGCACGTACTGATTTACTTATCTATATTTCCATATCAATGAATTTGATCGCCTCCGATGGAGAATGAACGGGTAGCGCCGCGTTTATGAAATCACGTTCATTGCGGGTGACGATTAGGTCCGCCCCCCACTGTTGGGCAGCAGCGAATATTACGGCGTCCTCAAAATCGCCGAATCCGGATTTCAATGCGACATTCAAGACATTCCCATCTACCGGGGCAACCTTAAAAATTGCCAAGAGGCTGCTGATAGCATCTTTTGCCTTATCGCTGCTTTTCACCTTGGCGATAAGATAAAAGATTGTCGTAATAGTAGTAGCACATAGGCAACCTTCGATCTTTCCTCCTTCAACCATACTAAAGAGATTTGCCGCCTCATCAACAAACGGTTTGCGGTCTAAAAAAAGATCGAGGACGACATTGGTATCGACAATAATCTTCATAAGTGCTTCTCCTCACGATACCGATGGTAATCTTCTTCTTTAATATCAGCATCTTTGAGAATACCCCGCAGTGACTCTGTCATCGGGGCATAGTTTTTTTGCTGTTCCGCTTTTCCCGTCACCAGCAGCTTGAAATAGTTGGCTACTAATCTTGAAAGGGAAATCCCTTTCTCGCTGGCATAAAGTTTTCCCTGATTTATCAAGTCCTCATCGAGACGTAGAGTCAATTTTGTCTGCATAATCTACCTCCTACACATGGCGTATATTTAGAGCTTACATTATACGTCATATGTCGTTCATCGTCAAGTCGTTGTAGTAATTACTGTTGTAGTAATTACCAAACCGGTATCTCCTTTTCGGCAGCCTGCGACCTGTCCGTCAGTACCTGATTGTCACAGCGATTTTTCCAAGACCAAAGGTTGTCTGTTTTCCCAAATGCGTCTTTTCACAGAACCTGATGAGGGGGATAAACTCGTCAAGCGCGCCGGCGTACGTAACGGAGCCGATAATGCCGCCCATAAGCATGGCCTGATCCTGGCGGTTGGAATAACGCCGCCAGTCAAACCAGCGAAGATCCGCCGCCGTTATGGTTGCATCCTGCGCCCGCTCCACAAGTCCCCGGTAATCGATGACCGGCTCGCCGGCGCCGTGATATTGTAGAAGCGATGATGCACGCCTGAGCATGGCCCGGACCAGGACATGAAAGGGCAGGTCTACTTCAAGATGGTTATCAAATTTCAACCGCAGAGGAGTCACCAAAGTAAGATCGATCCGCTGCACCGCCGATGCAGCTCCTTCTGAGAAGGTACAGGGGAAAGCCGTCGCAGGTGTGTGAGGGGTCCCGGCTGTTGCGGAAGCGGGCGCAGGGGCGGCGCCAGACAGTCCGCCGGTCAGAACTGATGGATTGGGTTCATGGGTAGCGGACGTTACTACCGTCCCGGAAACGGCGCTCAAAGTTAGAGCGCTGGCAAAGACGCCGGTTTGAACGCGCCCGTCCCCAGCGTTATAAACCTGACAGCCGTTTGCGGTGACATCGGCAAGGCGAAAAGTTCCCTTCCCTTCTTCACGTCCTTTGCCGACGCCCTGTTTTCCCATCTCATGAAAAGCATAGATAAAGTAAGGCAGATAATCATTGGCCCGACCGAAGAGGATTAGCTTGAAGTCAAAGTGTTCGCCCGCCTGATAGCGTGTCTGGCGGTTCAGGTCGGGTTCGATGACATAGGGATGGGGCGGCGCAACAATCCGTTTTTTGCCCATCTCGTTGTACTGCTGGTGATTCTCCAGGACTGGGGCCAGGGACTTCACCTGTGGAGATGACGTGGTCCGCTCCGGGGCGATCTCGAATACGAAGGGATAGAGGCACTTTTCCCGGAGGAGACAGTCCCCGCAGTCCTGCCTTTTCAGGGCGCAGACGACTTTCTTCAGGGCGTGACCGAAGACGCCCCGGAAGGTGGAACCTTTGTAGGCAGGAAGAACGGCGTCGTTGTCGAAGATGCAGTGAAATTCATATTCGCCGTACAGCATCGCTTACCCCCTCGCATGAAAAACAATAAACCCCATCTCCTGTTCAGAAAATGGGGTTTCCGTGTTTCAAGCCATGCATTCCTCGCTCTTTGTCATAACGTAAAGTCTGGATGAACAGTGGTAATATTGAGTAGCATAGTCGATGTACCACTATAATAAATCATGATCAAGAAAATATTTTACCAGAAATGAAAACTGGCAGCCAAGGATGCCACGTTGCAATTGTCCCCCAGGTTGTATATAAGGCGGAAACACCTGAACGAAACTACCTCACTGGAAGGATAAAACTGATGGGTTTGAAAAAAGGATCATTGTCATTTTCAAGGTTTGGCGTTTCCAATCCCCTGCCCGGCAATTTTGCCGATTTATTCGATGAAAAGATCAAGTCATTCGCTTTTCGTGATTTCTTTCCCGAAAATGAAGAGAAGTCCCTGGGCTGGACGGGATTGCAGGAAATTCTCGATACGGAATTCGCATACGCTGCTCATACTCTGGGCGACTACCGGGTTTTTTCCCTGCGCATCGACCGCAAGACCATCTCGTCGGCGCTACTTCGTTTGCGATTTTTAGAGACGGAACGGGGCATGCTGGCGGAACGGGAGGCGAAAAAACTTTACAAGGAAGAGAAAGAAGCCCTCCGCGAGGCGATCCGACAGGACCTCATGAAACAGGCGTCTCCCGTCCCCTCGATGCTGGATGTCTGCTGGTCTCTGACAAAAGGCATGATCTATTTTTCCTCCCATGCAGAAAAGATCCTCCAGGACTTCCAGGACTTTTTTGGGGAAACCTTCGAAATGGCTATTGCTCTCCATGTGCCTTGGCTGGACGCCCTGACGCAAAGCGAAGACGACGCAGCGGAATTCCTTTCCCGGCAGCCGGGCCGCGAGTTCCTTACCTGGTTGTGGTTCAAGAGTGAGGAGCGGGATGGAAGAATCGCCCTGGAAGGTCAGGAAGAAATAGGTCTGGCCTTTGTACGCCGCCTGATCCTCGAATCGGGAGAGGGAGACTACGCCGAATCCGTCGTCTGCCAAGGGCAGCACGCATTGTTGCTGGAAGCAAAAGAAGCCCTCCGGCAGGGGAAAAAGATCCGCGAAGCCCGACTATCCATGGAAATCGATTCCATGGAGTGGGAGTTCACCTTCAAGGCAGATCTTTTTCAGTTCCAGTCCATGAAGATGCCCGCCCCGTCAGAAGAATTTGACGAAACCAGCATGTTGGAAGAAGAGGGACGTCTCCTGGAGCGGATCTTCCTTTTGGAAAAGGCGATCGAGACGATGGATAAGCTTTTTGCCTTCTTCATGAGACTGAGGTTGTCGGAGGGCTGGCCCGCCGAAGTCACCCGCATGGAGATATGGATGAACAGATAATCAGGATTATGAGTTGACAGAAGGGAATCGTTTATTATACGCATGACCCATGAAGCGTATCGTCACGCCGGTCATCGTCGGAGCTGCCCAATATACACAAGCCAGGAACGCCCTGCCCGCCCTCGATCCCCTCAGCATGATGGCCACAGCGAGCCGCCTGGCCATTGAAGATACGGGCATTGGGCGGCAGATGGTGCGGGGCATCGATACCATCTGTGTTGTCAATCTTTTTACCTGGATTTACCGGAACGCCCCCCAAAGCCTCTGCGAAAAATTGGGGATACAGGCAACCTCCCTGAACTACGGACCCATCGGCGGCAACACCCCCCAGATGCTAATCAACCATTATTGCCGCGCTATTGCCAACGGCGAATGTCAAGCCGTTTTGGTCACGGGGGCCGAGGCTGTCTATGGCCTGAATCGCGCCCTGCAGGGGAAAGCCCCCTTCGACTGGCCGGAGCAGGAATCCCAGCCTTTTCTGGAAGACCATCCTGCCGCTGTCAACTTCGACATATTGTTGCGGGCCGGAGACGGCCTGGAGAGTGAGACCCTGGAAGGATATCGCTATCCGTTGAATGATGTGGAAGGGGCGTATGACCTCTATCTTCCCCACTTCATGTATCCTTTCTTTGAGACGGCCCTTAGGGCTGCTGCCCAAGAAAGTGTTGAGGAGCACCGGGAAAGACTCGGCAATCTTTGCCATAATCTTTGCGCTGTCGCCGCCGGAAACCCATACGCATGGAACCGTTCACTTCTCTCCGGTGCAGACATTACCCGGCCGGGAGAACAGAATCGTATGATCGTTTATCCCTATACCAAGTTCATGATGGCCAATATCAACGTTGACCTGGCAGCCGGCGTCATCCTGACCAGCGAAGAAATGGCCGAGGCGATGGGGATCGACCGTTCCCGCTGGGTTTACCCGTTGGGGGGCGCGGATTTCCGTAATGTCTGGCATGTAAGCCAGCGGCCTTGTCTCGTCAATTCCCCGGCCCTGACCGAAGCGGCACGACTCTCCCTGGAACAGGCGAGCTTATCCATGGATGACATCGGCGCCTTTGACATCTATAGTTGCTTTCCTTCTGCCGTAGAGATCGCCCGGCAATCCCTGGGACTGGCGGCAAACGATCCCCGCGGACTTTCCGTAACCGGCGGTCTTCCCTACTTCGGCGGCCCGGGTAATAATTATTCTCTCCATGCCATAGCCGCCATAACGGACAAGATTCGCAGTGATTCCAAATTGAAAGCTTTGATAACGGCCAATGGCTGGTATAACTCCAAGCAATCAGTTGGTATCTATGGAGCGACGCCGCCCAGTAATCGTTGGGAATATCGCGACGACAGCTCCATCCAGAAGGAAATAGAGAGTCAAGAACTGCCGCTACCGGTGGAGAAGGCCGGCGGTCCTCTCACCATCGAGGCATATATGATTCGACACGACGCTGCCGGCGCCCCGGAACGGGGAACAGTGATCGGACGTCTTGCCGACGGCCGCCGCGCCCTGGCCGACATTCAGGCTACACCGAAAGATCTGGAACGGATGGAAAAGACGGAACTGGTGGGAAAAACGGGCAGGGTTGGCTATTTTCCAGAGCGAAAGAAAAATATAATAACGTTGGAGGGAACGACTTATGCTCTCTGAAACAGAAATCCAGGAAAGGGCAAAATACTGTTATCTCGTTTATTATCAGTTAAGCTGCCTGCAAGCACTGGAACTTGCCAATCCCGCCCATTACCTGAAGGTGCTGGAGAAATCATCCCTGTGCCTGATCGAAGATGAATTTATTTTGCTGACCATGGAAGATGAGTTCCGCATGGGAAGTCCTGACTGTGGTCTCTCTTATCTTACCTCTCTTTACGAAGGATTTGCTCATGCCTACTGCGAAGTCATGGAAAAACAACTCACAAGCATCCGTGACCAGATTCCCGCAGATTTTCTTAAAAAACTGGCAGCAGAAATGGAACCTCCGGAAACAGAAGATAGAATCCCGGAGCCAGAATAAATGTCGATTTTGGGGCCCGACCGGTTGAAAATTTTTATGTATTTCTTCTTGACACTTTAGGCAGGATTAAATATAGAATACGTGGTTTTTGTCGTTTCAGATATTCTAACCATCTTCCATATATCTTTAATTATACAGATTTTTTAAGTACAACCGGAAAACGCAGATCGTCCCAAAAGGGTTTTAAAAATTCTTTATGAGAGGAGGTGAAACAGAACGGGGGGGTTTTTATCTCATTATTATTTTTTTTGTAAGGGGTTAATTAATAACAAAAGGAGGTAGTTATGGCAAGAATTCGTGGGAAGTCTAAGACCGCTGAAATCTTGACCCTCGATGCTGCGGTCAAGAAATACGCGCAAAACGGAATTCAAATCGCATTCAGTGGCTTTACAGGGTTTAACAGGAATCCGGTGGCCTTTGCCTGGGAAATGGCAAGACAGGGCGTTAAGGATCTCCATGCTATAGACAGACATGGCAGTTGCTGCACCTGGCTGCTCAACGCCGTCAGCGCCATCAAGATCTATGAAACTGACTGGATGGGCTGGGGAGAAATGGCCGGCAAACTTGATATCAATCTTAACCGGAACTATAAAGATGGTAAAGTGATTCTTGAGGATTATTCCCATGGCGCCATGGCCATGAGATTTCTCGCCGGCGCCATTGGTGCACCCTTTATCCCCTACAGCGCACCTTTGGGATCAGACCTTTATAACGTGAAATATGACGCCTTGGGAAAGGCGGGGATGAGAGACGGCAGCCACGCCAAAATCGCCAAGAAAAAATTCATTCAGATGGAAGAACCCTTCTGGGGAAATGGAGACACCGTGCTCCTGCCCGCAGCGATACCCGATCTGGCTGTCATCCATGTCGCCAAGGTTGGTGACAAGGGCACAGCCAATTGGCGCGGCGTCGGCACCATCGACAAGGAAATCTCCTTTGCCTGCGACAAGGTCGTGATCATCGCCGAGGAAATCGTACCCGAAGCGGAGATGAGGAAGTACCCGGAAGCGAACCAGATCCCCTATTTTGTTGTGGACGCCATCGTGGAATGCCCCTGGGGCGCCTTCCCGAGTTCGGTGCCCTACTACTATGACTACGACGCCCCCTTCATGAGAACTATGGATGCGGCTTCGCGCAACACGGATGACCTCAAGAAATTTTTGGATGAATGGGTATTCGGCCCGGCAAACTGGGAAGGTTTCCTTATCAAGTTGGGGGCCAAAAAGCTTCTCGACCTGAAAGCGGAAAGCACCGGTTACAGCACCCGCATGCTGAGAGGCAAAAAACCCGCACCCCGGATGAAGTTGCCCTTGTCCGTGGCACGTAGTGGTTACTAAGAGAAAGGGGGGAAAATAAATATGGCAAAATCAATGGAAGAATTGATGGAAATTATCGATAAGATTCCCGATACACCAGCAAAGCCGGGAGAATTTATCCTGCCGGAACTGATGGCAATCGCCATTGCCCATGAAGTGCGTGACGACGACGTCGTCTTTGCAGGCACCGGGCTGCCCATGGTGGGAATCATGACGGCAAACTTTACCACCGCCCCGCATGCTACCCTGATCTATGAATCAGGCATCTGCGACGGCAAGACGATGCATGTGCCCATGTCCGTCTGTGACCAGCGGGCGGCCAATATGAGTTCGGTTCTGGGCGGTCTCGTTGACACCTTCGGGTATTATCTCCAGCAGGGCTACGTCACGCTCGGCTTCCTGGGCGGCGCAGCCATCGACAAATACGGCGGCGTCAACGTCACCTCCATCGGCGACTATTATTCACCTTCCCACCGTTTCACCGGTTCGGGAGGCAACTCCGACATCGGCACCCTGGCTCATCGCGTGGCGTACATCATCCTCCAGGAAAAGCGCCGCTTCCTTGAGAGGAACGATTACACCACCACCCCCGGCTGGTGGTGCTGGGATTTCAAGACCAACGAGTGGAAGCCCAAGAAAGAGGTCTGGAAAAATACGGCCTATGCGAACTCCGGTCCCTGCGGCGTTGTGACCAACATGGGCGTCTATCGTTTTGATGCCGAAGGCATCATCTACCTGGAAACGATTCATCCAGGCGTCACCGTGGAACAGGTGAAGGAAAATTGCGGCTTCGACCTCAACGTGTCGAAAATAACCGGCGAGACACCCCACCCGACCTACCAGGAACTGTTCATCCTCCGCGAATTCGTGGATCCTGAATTGATCTTCCTGCCGGCGAAAACTCCTTATACGCCTGACATCCAGGCCATCATCGACAAGGGTTAACGACATACCACCGAAAAGAGGGGAAGCATGCTTCCCCTCTTTTCATTTTATCTTTCTCATGAATCCGGAAATTACCCATCTGTTAAATGGACAGATGGTGTGAATAAACACTATCAGGAAGGGGAGAAGATGCAATGAACTTAGATTTAACTGAAGACCAAAAGATGATTCAGGATACGGCAAGAAATTTTGCCAAATCGGAGCTGGAACCTTTGGCCGCGAAACTGGATGAGGAAGGTGATCGGGAAGGGTTCCTGAAAAACCTCAAAAAGCTGGCGGAACTGGGACTTATGGGGATTGCCGTAAAAGGTGAATACGGCGGTTCGGAAGCTGGGGCAGTGGCCTTCAGTCTCGCGATCACGGAAATCGCTCGGGCCTGTGCCTCCACTGCGGTAACCACCTCGGTGAACAACATGGTCTGTGAAGTCATCCAGGCTATCGGTTCGGAAGAGCAGAAAAAGGCCTATATCCCCAAGATTTGTTCGGGCGAGTACCCCGCCGGCGGCTTCGGCTTGACGGAAACGACGGCAGGATCGGACCCGGCCGGGATGCGTTGCGCAGCAGTGTTAGACGGCAATGACTGGGTATTGAACGGTAACAAGATCTTCATCACCAGCGCCGAATACGCCGGGGTATTTGTGGTCTGGGCGGTAACGGACAAAGCTGCCCCCAAGGGCAAAGGGATCAGCTGTTTCCTCGTCGAAAACGGCATCCCTGGTTTCATTGTCGGCCGGGCGGAACATAAGATGGGACAACATGCCTCCGTCACCAACGAGCTCGTCTTTGAAGACTGCCGCATTCCTAAAACCGCCATGATGGGAAAACCAAACGACGGTTTCCGCACGGCGGTGGGCGAATTGGCCGGCGGCCGCATCGGTATCGGATCTCTGGGCCTCGGCTGCGGACTCGCCGCCATTGAGTATGCCGCTAAATACGCCATCGAGAGAAAACAGTTTGACCAGTCCATAACCAACTTCCAGGCAATTCAGTGGATGATCGCCGAATCCTACACGGAACTGGAAGCGGCGCGGCTGCTCCTGATGAACGCCGCCTACCAGAAGGAAAATGGCCGGTTCTTCGCCCGTCAGGCGTCGATGGCCAAATACTATGCCACAGAAGCGGCAGAGCGTGCCTGCCATAACGCCATCCAGATCCTCGGCGGTTACGGCTACACCAAGGAATTCCCTGTTGAGCGTCACTATCGGGACGTCCGGATCACCTCCATCTATGAAGGTACAAACCAGATCCAGCGCGTCATTATCGCCCGGGACATCCTGAGCAAACTGAAATAACAGCAAATACCAACCCCATCCCCACCCCAACCCTCCCCTTGAAGGGGAGGAGGAAGGGACAATCAACGCCCCTGCCCTACTGATAAAAGGGGCGGGGGCGTTTTTTTTGGATTGATCAATTTTGAGGAGGGAAAAGTAATGGATTACGCAACGATTCGCACAGACCGATCCCACGAAGGCATAGGCATTCTGACCCTCAACCGCCCCGAAAAGCGCAACGCTATTTCGATTCAAATGCGCCGGGAGATCTCTGCCTGCCTGAAGTCATGGAAGGATGATCCTGCCATCCGTATTCTCATTCTGACCGGCGCCGGCAGTACCTTCACCGCCGGCTTTGACCTCAGCGAATTCAATAAACCAGCGCTTTTGCATGAACTCTACCAGACATCCTCAGAATATCACCGTGATCTTTGGTATTTCCCCAAACCGACAATCGCCGCTATTAATGGCCCGGCCTTGGCGGGAGGGTTCGACTTGGTAAAACTCTGTGACATCCGTATTTGCAACCCCGAAGCCCGCTTCGGACACCCGGAGATCAAATTCGGCGCCCCTACCCTCTTTACACCCCTCAAGTGGATTGTGGGCGCCGGTCTTGCAAGGGAATTATGTCTCTCCGGACGCATCATCGACAATGTGGAGGCTTATCGTATCGGACTGGTAAATGAGCTGGTTGAGGAGAGCAAACTGCTGGATCGCGCCCTTGAGATCGCCAAAAAGATCATGGAGGCCCCTCAGTATGCCCTGGAACAGACCAAGCGGTTCTTTCTAGACAACGCCGATCGGGGATTCGAGGAATCTTTCTCCATCGAACATGACAAGGGTTTTCAGGAGTTTCTCCTCAAGCGGGCAGCGGAGGCCCTGCAGCAAGCGAAGGCCTGAATGATATCGCATCGTTAATTGTGATTAGGTTCTAATCTTTTTCAGTTTGTGTAGCAGATTTCTTTTGGCTATATGTAAAAATAATCAAGGAAAAATGAAATTTGCCGGTTCTTGGTAACACGAGTCAATGATCCTCAGTTCAGAATTGCTGTGAGGAGTACCGTTTGAAATCATGCCCCTTCAAGTTGAAAACCCTTCTCCCGGAATAATCTCAGGCAGGCATCTACCGCATCTGCGTCATAAAGCGTTCCCTTATTGTTCTCAATCTCAGCCAGCGCCGCATTTAATCCTAAGGCTACACGATAGGGCCGATGGGATGCCATGGCTTCCACCACGTCGGCCACAGCCATGATCCGGGCCTCTATCAGAATTTCTTCTCCCTTCAGGTGTCTTGGATAGCCGGAACCATCCATCCGCTCATGGTGCTGATAGACGATCTCCGATAGCGGCCAGGGAGATTCCACATCCTTCAACATCTCGAATCCTTTGTTGGCATGTTCTTTAATCATGGAAAATTCGAGCTCTGTCAGTTTTTTCGGGGTGGAAAGTATCTCCGCCGGGATGGATAGTTTCCCGATGTCATGGATAGAACCCGCCATCCTGATACCATCGATTCTTTCCTGAGATAATCCCATCTCCATGGCAATAGCACGGGCAAGATTGGCCGAACGGATCTGGTGACCGGCTGTATAGGGATCTCTTGATTCCACGGCCGATACCAAGACCTGAACGGTCGCACTAAACGCCCTTCTGAGACTGTCAAGGGTCTGTAGAAGCTTTCCCTCGGCCTGCTTACGAGGCGTGATATCTTCTACGATTCCTTCAAAGTAGAGAATTTCCCCTTGATCATCCTTGATTGCACGGGAATTGACCCGACCCCAGAACATGCTTCCGTTCTTCTTGATTAATTCAACCTCAAAACCATCAACAATGCCTCTTGTTGCCATGATCTCCAAGAATTTTTTGCGATCTTCGGGATGAACATAAAGCTGTGTCCCTATGTCTTCGATAGATTCAATTAATTCCTCCGGCGAGTCATAGCCGGCCATCCGAGCAAAAGCAGTGTTGACCGCTTTGTACCTGCCCTCCGGTATGGCTTGGTAAATGCCTTCCATAGCATTTTCAAAGATGTTGCGGTACTTGGACTCGCTTGTTACGAGCGCCTCCTCCGCCTGCTTGCGCTTCCGCTCCTGCCTGTCTCTTTGTAATCTGGCATTGAGGATGGGCGAAACATAGCTGGCGATGCGCTCCAGCAAATCCTTGTCATCATTGGTGTATCCGCCTTCTTTGTTGGCAACGCTAATCAATCCGATGCTCTCTTGTCCATAGACGACCGGTACCGTGAGAAAGTGATCAATGCGTACATGACCCTCGGGTGTAAGAAAGGGGCCATCGGAAGAGAAGGACTTTTTCTCCCTGATCGCCCTGCCCCAGAGGCTGTCTCCCCAGGAATCGGATGGAAAGACGATGGACTTACCGGGAACTTGGCACTCTCTCCAGATCTCTCTGGTCAAACTCGGGATGACAAGATCCCCCTTTCCCCCTATATATCCAAAAATGCCGAACCTGCTCTTCATCACCCTGAGAACAATACCCAGAATTTCCCCATACACCTCTTCGTCAGAAATAGTAAGAAAGACGTTCGCAATCTGGTTCCGGATTGTCTTCTCTTTTTCCGAATGCCACAGCGCTTCCTCCGCCAGATCCCGCTTGGCCCGCGTACGCAGCACGATGATACCAAAAGCCAGATCCTCCGCCAGCTCTTTCAGAACTTCAACTTCCTTGATATCGAATGCATCTGTCTCAACGGAATAGATTGCCAGTTCTCCAAGAGTCTGGCCTTCACTGATGAGCGGCAAGGCAATGTTAGATTTATAGCCGCGCTGGATGGCTGCCTGCCGCCAGGGAGCGAAGGCAGGGTCCACTGGAATGTTGCGCGCGATGCACGGCTGTCCCGTGCGGATTGCGGTGCCGCCCGGGCCGCGACCGCGTTCGTTATCCGCCCAGGTAACGTTGGCAGATTCAATGTATCCCGACTCGAAGCCTGCATGGGCTACCGGTCGCACGGTCTTTGCTTCATCGTTCTCTGCAAAACCGACCCACGCCAGGCGATACCCGCCCACATCGACTGCGATCCGGCAGACCTCGTTCAACAATGTCGCTTCATCCGTGATGTGAATCAGCGCCTGATTGCTGTCGCTGAGCATCCGCAGCGCGCGGTTCATCCGGCTAAGTTCCTCTTCGGCCTGCTTGCGCTCGGTGATATCCTGAATGAATCCCGTGACTAGCAGCGGGTTGCCGTGTTCGTCTCGCTTCAACTCGGCGACGGAGGAGATGATCCTTGGATTCAAGGAGTTTTTCGGGTGGATCTCGAATTCCAGATTGTACGGCTTGTCTGCTTCGATGAGGTCGACCAATGCCTGATGGACCCGCTCCCGTTCAGGAATACAGTTCTCGACTTCATCAGTGGAGAAATCCAAAGCCTCGGGATCAAATCCATAGATGCGCTTGGCCTCGTCGGATCCCCAGAATTTTGTGGTTTGCAGGTTGTACTCCCAGTTGCCTACATGTCCTATAGCCTCCGCCATGCGATAGCGTCCCTCGCTGATTCGCAACATATCCTCAGCCCGCTTGCGCTCGGTGATGTCGCGCCCGATACCTAGCACGCCGACGAGTGTTCCCTGGGCATCGTACATCGGCGTCTTAATGGTATCCAGCAAAGCACGATGGCCATCGTCTGCGAAGGTGATCCATTCTTCGTTGCTGGTAGGCTTCCCCGCCGCCATGGCCTTACGATCATGCTCGCGGAAGAAGTCGGCAAGTTCCCGGCCTACAAAGTCGTAATCGGTTTTTCCGACAATGTCCGCTTCCCTGGCACCGAAAAAACGCTCAAACATTCTATTGCATGAGAGATAGACGCCATCTTTGTCTTTCAACCAGATCAGGTCAGGGATAGTCTGCACCAGCGCGTGCAGACGGCCTTCACTCTTGCTCAGCGCCTCCTCGGCCCGCTTGCGCTCGGTGATGTCGCGTGCCGCCGCAAACACTCCCGCGACTTGTCCCTTTTCATCCCGATACACGGAGGCATTATACAACACCGAAATCACATGTCCGTCCCGGTGTCGAAGCTCTAATGGATGGTCCCGCACGAAACCTTCTCGAAACACCTCTTGATATCCGGCTCGGGCTTGCTCAGGCTCAGTGAAATAGTCGGGAAATTCCGTGCCGATGAGTTCAATACGCGTATACCCTGTCACCGCTTCCGTAGCCGCATTCACGTCCGTGATTTTGCCATCCGCCCCAATCGTCACCAGCGGATCAAGGCTGGCTTCAATCAGGCTCCGGTTGTACATATCTGCCACATGCAGCGCCTCTTCCGTCCGCTTGCGGTCGGTGATGTCATGAATGATGGAGTGGAGAATATCTTTTCCTTTTACTTCGATCTTGCTGCTGAACACCTCCACATCCCGAATCGATCCATCCGCCCACCGATGGCGGAATTCAAAATGGATCCGTTTCTGGGTGCGGGCCTTTTCCATCTCCTTCTTGACGTCTTCGGGTGGGAGCGTGTTGATCTCATGAATCTTCATCTGCCTGAGCTGTTCATGCGACCATCCGTAATAATTTACGGCCGCTTCATTCGCTTCGATGATACTCCCGGTATCCGGATCAATGAGTAACTTGACAGCGGCGTGATTTTCAAACACCTTCCGGTACCGTTCCTCGCGCTCTTGCAGTTCACGAAGAAAGAGGACAGTGCTGAGCCCGTCGGACATCCGGCGGCCAATCTCCTTAAAAAGTTTTTGTTCCTCCTCTGTCCAGTTGCGGGGATATGAACACTGGTGCATACCGAACATCCAGGGATCACCCAACTTGGGATAAACGGGAATAAACATCTGGGACTGAACGCCAAATTGCTTGGCTGTCATTATTGGTCTTTCCGTCCCAGCGGTGTAAGTCACCGGTTCATCAGACTCCAAGGCCTCCCGCATATTCCGGGCCTCGCCGGGAGACATCGGCACGTCTATATTCAAGACCTTGGCGCCCGGATATTCAGGCCTGGTGATTTCCACGGGTACGCGATACGACGGCGCATCCGGGTCGCACGGATAGAGGAGCCAGGCACGGTCGCAGTCGAAAATCGAAAACACCGTCTTAATGATATTCCACAGCATCTGCTCAACATCCGTCTCCTGTTTGATCGCCTGATCGACCCGCTCCAGGCTTTCCAGAAAACGAACGTGTGCTTTGTGTTCCTCCTCCGCCCGCTTCCTTTTGGTGATGTCGCGGGCGATGCCCAGCACTCCGGTGAGTTTGCCCTCGGCATCATACATCGGGGTCTTGATGGTATCAAATAGTCCCCGGTAATCATCATCGGCGAAGGTAAGCCATTCCTCGTTGGCGCTGGGTTTTCCCGCTGCCATAGCCTTGCGGTCGTGGTCGCGGAAGAAGTCCGCCAGTTCTTTATCTACAAAGTCGTAATCGGTCTTGCCGACAATGTCCGTTTCCTTGGCGCCGAAAAAACGTTCGAACCTCTTGTTGCAGGCCAGATAGACGCCGTCCGCGTCTTTTAGCCAGATCAGGTCGGGGATGGTTTGCACCAGAGTGCGCAGACGGGCTTCGTTCTCTAATAGTGATCGTTCCACCTGCTTGCGGTCGGTGATATCACGAACATTACATTGTACCAACTTTGTCTTGTCGACGAGATATATATCCATATCGATCTGTTGCCCGGACTTGGTTGTTGCCGGAACATCAGTGTAGTTAATAATGCCGCTCTTGTCCAAATTATGCATTATCATTGGGAAATCACTCATATCGAGCATAATGCCGATGTCCTGAATCCTTTTCCCGATGCACTCCTTTTTGGAATAGCCCAACATCTTCTCGGCAGCCGGATTAGTATGGGTTATCTTCCCTTCGCGTTTTTCGAGCAGCAATATCCCATCGCTTGCAGTCTTAAAAACACCCTTGTAGAGCTCCTCAGACTCCGTTAATAAGTCTTCCAGTCGCTTATGCTCGGTGATGTCCTCAATGGCGAGAAGGATCGTCTTTACACCGATGTCTTTCCGATATATTCGGCGGGCATTGAGGAGCATGATTTTATAACCGATATCCTGGAAATTATGTTCAACCTCGAAGTCGTCGAACGCTTCTTTTTCAGGAAGGACTTCTTCAAGCAGCTCCCGAAGTTTGGGGATGTCCCATTGTTTGTTTCCAATATCATATATGAAACGTCCGAGCGTCTCACCGGGAGTTACTTTAAAGGTTCTGTAAAAGCTGCGGTTCGCCGAGATTATCTTCAGGTCCGCATACAGGACCAAAAGGGGCTCTCGAACAGTTTCCACAATACTTTCGGCATAGTGACCGACCTCCTCGGCCGCGAGCTCAGCAGATATAGCGCCGGTTATTGATTTTTTCAGCGCGGCATTTTGCGAACGCAATTCCGTCAGTTCATGTACGAGCTGCTTCTTTGTCTTATTATCATCTTTCATAAGGTCACCCATTAGCAGGGAAGACTAAAACACAAAATCCCGCTCTCTTGCTTGAGACACGGGGTTTTGTAGAAAATCACCATCACTTCACCTTACCATGATAAAAAAGGTATTGTGTGATACTGAATCTTACGTTAAGCAAGTTTGTCCCAATTTTTACCGATTGTCAACAATATTGTCCCAAATATTCGTCGAGGTTGACGTATTCATGGTAGGATGAAGGTAGTCACACCCTCAGTCATCCGAACAATCCCCTCCTAAACCCATATGTTACGGCTCGTTATCATCAAAAACATGGGGAAGACAATGATATTTTTATCATCGGTTCGAAAGCATAGAATATATCCGTTGAGGGTCGGAAGTTGCCGTCTTTGCTGATGTGCTTGAGGTGACCTCAAGATCGGATTTCGTCGCCCATCGATATTTGTAAAGGAAGACATATAATGCACCTAATTGTACACATGGAGGATCTGAGCATGGCCACGAAATACGTCAAGGGGAAGCTCTACAAGTTGACAATAACCGATCTGCATCCGGCAAGTTTTATTCACGACAATTCAAGGCGTGCATGGCATCTTCGATCTGTCGTATGGTCTCTTCATCTGCGTTATTCCGCCCGGCAAGAGGTAGGGAAAGCCAGGAATCATAAGCCGGCGGCTCCTGTCCCTGAATGAGAAATTCAAGCAGAGAAAATTCATAATAGACCCTGCGGACGTGAAAAAGGGGATCGCTCGCATATAGGAGACGCGCCATAGATCGAGACATATCGCAACTTTTTAGGACCCGATCCATATCCATGCCCGTGTAGGATACAAAATGGTAAACACCCTCTGATTCCCTCCACTTGCCATCCTTCTCCAGTTCTGCTTTTACGGGAGTTCCCGGGAAGGGAATCAGGCATTCCGTATAGGCGATTTCAGCTCCATTCTCGAACAGTTCTTTAGCCAGACGGATGGTTTCCAGGATCGTTTCAACAGTGTCCCAGGGACCAAATAGGATGAAACTGACTACGGGCATGAGGTTTTGCTCGATACAGTAAGATACGCCGCGCCTCAGGTCTCCTGTTTCCATGCCCTTTCCATAGTGGTCCAATATCTCTTGAGCCCCCGACTCAGCACCCACATAAACAGCCTTAAAGCCTGCCTCGCTTAGCCACTGCGCCATGACCGGCTGGCGGCAGAAATCGTCTATCCGCCCCTGGGCATAGAATTCGACGTCCTGTGTCAGTCCTTCCTGAATCATCATTCCGCAGATCTCCCGAACGCGCCGGGGATGAAAGGTAAAATTATCATCCGTGAACATTATCCGCTTCGCCCCGGCATTTCGCAAGGTTCGGATCCCTGTCGCGATCTTCTCCAGCGGTTCCTGACGGACAACTCCCTGATAGAGGCTTTGAATCGAACAGAAATGACAGTTGTGGTAACATCCGCGGCTGGAGGAAATACTGCGGGTTCTATAGCCCCGGTTGTCCAGAATCTGAAAAGCCGGCTGCGGCATGGTCCCCAAATCCTTCAGGAGGGGCCGATCAGGATTACAACGAATCTGATGATTCTTTCGGTAACTTATTCCGGAGATCCTTTCCAGGGATGCCTTCGCATAATTACTTCTCATAAGCTCCCGGAGGGCTTTTTCCCCTTCGCCCCGGACGACCACATCCACCTCTTCATAATCCCTGAGAATCTCCTTATGAAGGACGGTAGCGTGGATGCCTCCCAAAACTGTCATAATGGTGGAATGTACGTTCTTTGCCTTTCGACAGATCGCTAAAGCAGCGGGGAAGCTGCCGGAGAGAGTAGTAACGCCAACGATCCGGGGGCTTCCCGTTTCCAGATTCGAAATCAGGCGGGCCTGGGCTTCCGCCTCGGGACCGATATCCATATCTACAATAGATACGGATAATCCATCTGCAAGGAGAACCGCCGCCAGGCATTCCAAGCTGAGAGGTGATACTTCCGAAGCGCCGTTAAAGCGCGGATTGACAAGCAGTACGTCCATAATAAATCAGAATTATTTTTAATGACTAACAGCGCATGTAAAACCAAGGGGCTGGCTTGTTTTTTACAAAACAAGCCAGCCCCAAATGATTTAAACCCCAAAACCTAAGGGGCCTTGTTTGAACCCTGAAACATTTAGCGGTCCTTGAATGTGACCCGCATTTCCCGCTTCAGGATTTTTCCCGTCGGTGTCTTGGGCAGAGCGTCCACGAAGAAGACCTTCTTGGGGCATTTGAAGGTTGCCAGTTCGTTACGACAGTGGGCAATGAGTTCCTGTTCGGTCATTGTTTCTCCCGGTTTCAGGACGACAATTGCCGTTACGACCTCTACCCACTTGGGATCGGGCAGACCGATGACCGCCACCTCCTGGACCCGCTTGTCCAGATAGACCGCATCTTCCACCTCCCGGGTCGGGACGTTTTCCCCGCCCGTCTTGATCATGTCTTTCTTTCGGTCCGCCACGGTAATGTAGCGATCCCCATCCATGACTCCCACATCGCCGGAATGGAACCAGCCACCCTTCATGGCCTCATCGGTCTTTTCCGGTTCCTTGAAGTACATAATCAGGGCATGGGGTCCCTTCCCGCAGATCTCACCGGGAATATCCGGCTTGTCAACCGGCGTCCCCGCATCGTCTTCCAGACGGCTCTCCATGTTCAGGCCCCCCAATCCTGCCGAGCCTATCTTGGCAAGGGCATCCTTGGCCTTGAGGATCGTGTGATAGGGCGCCAGTTCCGTCTGGCCATAGTAGTTGTAAATCTTTACGCCGGGGAGGCGCTCCATCATCTCCTTGAGGATCTCCAACGGCATGATCGAAGCCCCGTAGTAAGCTTTCTTGAGACTGGACAGATCCTGCTTGCTGAATTCCGGATTACGGAGCATGCCGATCCAGACTGTGGGGGGGGCAAAAAACATCGTTGCCTTGTACGCGGCGATGTTCTTCAGGATCTGACCGATATCGGGCATCATTAGAATATTCGTCCCACCCACCCAGAAGATGGGATTCATGAAGACGTCCCGCTGGGCGCAGTGGTAGATGGGAAGGGCGTTGAGGTTGATGTCGTCCTCATCGTACTGTCCGTCCACAATTGTTCCCATGTACTGGGCCATGAGGGCCTGGTTGCTGATGATGACACCCTTGGGCAGGGCTTCCGTGCCGCTGGTGTAGGTCATCTGGCATGGGTCTTCGATGTGAAGGATGGTGTCCGGTTCCGTTGAGGGGTATTTTCCGCACCAGTCGTCGAAATTGAGGAAACGGTCGCTGACCGGGGGCTGTCCCGCCAGTTGGTCGGACCAGATCCAGGTCTTCACCGTCGGCATATCGTCGAGGACGTCCTTCACCAAGTCAAACAGGGCGTCTTCAACGATGAAGGCTTTGCTCTCCGAGTGATTGATGCAATAGGCAATGTCCTTCCCACGGAGCAGATAATTGATGGCCAGATATATCGCCCCGATCTTGCAGCAGGCCATCCAAATCAGGACATGATGGATCGTATTGTGGGCCAGGATCGCCACACGGTCGTACTTCTGAATCCCCAAGTCCCGCAGGGCATTCGCGACGCGGTTGCATTCCACCTCTAGCTGGGCGTAGGTCAGGGTTTTGTCCTTATAGATGATGGCCGCTTTATCGGGGTAGTGGTAGGCGCTCCGGCGAATCATATCGGCAATGACCCAACGATTCACCTTGTTGTACCGGTTCATGAGGTATTCAAGATTCTCTTTATTGATAACAGTATAGCGCTTCTTTTCTTCTTCCGTTAACGGGGGCAAAAGGTTACCCATAAATGTCTCCTCCATTTTTTCATTCATCAATAAAAATCCGGGATTCCACTCGGAACCATGATATTCCTTCTCGTTGTTTCTTCAGCCTCTTTTCACCCCCCCTTCCTACCCCTCATGGGCAACCCAGCGGCGGATCATCTCAAAGAGCTTTTCCCGCTTGATGGGTTTAGTCATGTAATCGTTCATTCCCCTGCTCAGACATTGTTCCCGCTCCGTCACCATGGCGTGAGCCGTGAGGGCAACAATAGGTACTGATTTCGGCACGGCGTCTTTATCTGCCGACCCTCTTTTACCTTCCAGGGCCCTAATCGCTTCTGTAGCCTCATATCCGTCCAGCTCCGGCATCTGGATATCCATCAGGATAAGATCATACCGTTCGGGCGCCTGCCGGTATGCCTCAACTGCCTCCCGGCCATTCCCCGCCATTTCGATATTGTAACCTCCTTTTGTCAGAATTCTCTTCATCAGGAGCTGATTGTCGGGGTTATCTTCCACAAGGAGAATCCGTGCCTCCTGTTTGAGATTGGGGCTTACCGATTGTTCGGTAACAAGGGGTTCGGATTCCCTTATCCCTGCCTGATCCCCTTCTCCAATAATTCTCTCAAGTACATCGATGAGGGTCTTGCGACGAACGGGCTTACGGAGATAAGCGTTGAACCCGGCATCCTGGAAACGCCGTTGCATCCCTTCTGTGGAAGATGAAAACGCGAGCAGCGGGATGCGTGGGATATTCTCCTCCAAATGGCGAATACGCCGGGCCGTTTCATAACCATCCATCCCCGGCATCTGGATGTCAATGATGGCAAGTTCAAAAGGTTTGCTCTCTGCGGCGGCGTGCAGGATCGTCGCTTCGACATCGGCAGAGTTGCTAATGGGGGTGACTATCATCCCCTGTCGTCGCAGCAGATGCTCCAGGATATCGAGATTTGCAGGGTGGTCATCAACGACCAGAACCCGTTTCCCCCGGAGGGATGCGGATGGAACAGGCTCTTCCCGAGATGTCGCCGCTCCCTCGCAGGCCAGGGTAAAATGAAAGACGCTGCCCCGGCCCGGTTCACTTTCCGCCCATAGACTTCCATTCATCATGCTTGCCAGTTCGCGGCTAATGGACAACCCCAGTCCCGTCCCACCGTATCGTCGTGTCGACTCCCCCTGAAGCTGCTGAAAGGAACCAAAAATAAATTCGAGCTTGTCGATCGGGATTCCAATGCCCGTATCCCGGACTTTAATATGTAACCTAACCCGATCATCTTCTACACCATCCACGTCAAGATCGACGCCGATTTCTCCAGCCTCGGTAAATTTGACTGCGTTTCCCAGCAGATTGAGGAGCACCTGCCGAAAGCGGGCAGGATCTCCCTTGACCCGGGCCGGAGTTTCATCGGCAATACGACAGAAAAGTTCAACGGGTTTGCCGGCAAGGCGGGGATGAATCAGGTCGCAGACTTCGTAAACCATCAATTCCGGATCAAAATCAACCATCTCCAGATGCAAATGACTGGTTTCAATCTTCGAAAGATCCAGAATGTCATCTATTAGGAACAGGAGGGAGTCGCCGCTACGTTTGATGGTCCGCAGAAAATCTGCTTGCTCCTGGTTCAGGGCCGTGTCGAGAAGCATATCCGTGAAACCGATAATGCTGTTCATGGGCGTGCGAATTTCATGACTCATATTAGCCAGAAACTGGCTTTTCGCCACATTCGCCGCCTGCGCCGCAATGGCCAATTGATTAACCCGCTCCAGTGAATCCTTCAGAGATTCCTCCATCTTTATTCTTTCGGTGATGTCGCGGGCGACACAACGGATCCCCACAATCTCTCCCTCCTCTATGAGGAGGTGGACATTCTGACCGATCCAGTTTTCGCGGCCGTCCTTGGTGATCATCGGAAATTCGTGATAGATTCTGGGAATTCTTTTCAAGAATTGGCGACCGGTAATCTTCCCGACCTGCTCTCGATAGTCTGGTTTAATGAGTACCTCAAAGTGCATCCCGATCAACTCGGAAATTGAATATCCGCTGATCCGGACGCCGGCACTGTTGACGTAGCGGCAACAGCCCAACGTATCTAATTCAAAGATGGCTTCGTCTATGGACTCAACTATCTGGCGATATGAATCATCTTCAAGACGGCATTCCTGCCCGGTCGTATCCCGTTCCTTCATATCAGAAATCGATCCTCCGGGTGATAACGGTCGGATAACATTTATAAATACAAAAAGGAGAGCTCCCCTCAACAAAGAAACCACCCCGTCCCAGCGTCCCTTTATCAACATGACGATAAAAAGAAGGGTGTTTTATTTGACTTGATAACTGATATTCTGTGAGCTGTCAAACATGAAATATATGAACAGTGTCGCTTTACCGATGCTTTCTTGCTTCAAGGGCAGCGAGATGGATGGGGCGATTCTCTTCAATATACTCCGGAGACAGAGTAATCCCGTGGGCGTAAGGGATTCCATTTTTATCGACCGTCACGAAGGTTACCATGCCCGTGACGGAAGGCGTGTCATCCCTCCCGTTTACAAAGACCTTGGCATCGACGGTAAGGCTTTTCTCCCCCAGGTGAGCAATCCGGGACTTGATCTCGATTATATCACCGGTTGTTGATGACTTGAGGAAATTCATCCCATGAATGCGGGCGCAGACAATGTCCTCCGGCTTTCTCAACAGGTCGATAGCGGAAATAAGACAAGCTTCCACTAACCACTCGGCCATCCTGCCGGCAAACAGCGTCCCATGATGGTTGAGATCTTCCGATTTGATGATCCGGGAAATCAGTATTTCCCGGATCTCTTTTTTTTCTTCTCTTGCCATAATAATTCCATTCTCCTTCTCCAAAAAGCTTGGCGGGGAGGTAAGATATAATATCATCCTTCCTCCCCGCCAAGGACACATCATTTTATTTATTAACACCCATGCCCGAAGTGGGCACAACGAAGCATGAAAATCCCCCCTTACCCCCCTTTGATAAAGGGGGGATGGGGGGATTTTCATATAAAGAGTTAAGATCGCCCCTATCCTCTGGAACCGAGACGAAGGCCGCCGTGGATAAAGAAGACATCTCCGGCCAAGGCCTCGTTCCGATAAAGCTCGCCTACGAGAGATGCAACCTCTTCCGGTTCGATCAACCGGCCAATGGGGACATCCGTCAGGATCTTATCAAGGGCATTCTGATCCATCCGTTTGACCATTGCCGTACCCACATAACCGGGGGCAACGGCAACGCAACGGATCCGGTTGGACAGGCCCCGCCTGAGGAACTCCGCCGTGATCACCTTGGGCATAACGGACATGGCAGCCTTGGACGAGGAGTAATTTATCTGACCCGCCGTCCCCAGGGAACCCGTTGAGGAAACGAGACAGATCAGTCCCTTGCAGTTGTTGTTGATCATCCGCTCCGCGCATTCCCGAACGGTAAGGAAGACCCCCGTCAGATTGATGTCAATGACCGCCTTGAACTGTTCAAGAGACATCTTTCTGTTCACCTTGCCCGTTTCCTTGCTCGTGGCCACCATCATGCCATCCTTGATGATTCCGGCAAAAGGCGCCACCAGATTGATCTGCCCAAAGCGTTCAATAGCCGTATCGGCAAGGAGGGCATTATCCTCCTCTTTTGTCACATCACAGACCACGGTCGCTACTTCGCCGCCCAATTCTTTCAATTGGGTTTCCGCACCATCCAGAAAAGACTGGGCGATATCGGCAATCACCACCTTGCCGCCATTTTTTACCCAGTATTTTGCGATTTCCAATCCGATTCCACCACCACCGCCGGTAATGACGGCAACTGATCCCTTGATCTCCAGCATATTTTTTCTCCTTTGTCTTCAGGGGACACGTTCCGATCCCTGCGGGCTTCCGGAACATGCCCCCTGAAATTCCGTATCGAATCAAATAATCCCTTGTTCCGTCAGTTCCCGGAGCTTCGCCGGTCCGTAGCCAAAATATTTAAGGTATATGTAGCCATTATCATAGCCAACAGGGCGGCATACCCATTTCGTCCGAGGCGGCGTTTCCGTGGCCTTCCATTGAGACTGAGCGCAGACGATGGAACCATAGACAGGATCTTGAACAGGCGTGAATACGCCGCGATCTCTCCATACTTCATCGCGCATGGCCTTTTCCGGAGAAACGATTTCCGCCACAACTGGTGTAATCGGGGCCAGTCGGCCCGTTTTGGCATATTCGACGGACTTCATGGTCAGTTCCTGGCTAGTATACTTCTCCGTTTCCGGATTGATCATGGCCTGATACTTCAGCTGCCAGTCCTTCTTCATAAAGGGCGCCAGGGTCGTCCACTGCTCGGCCCCCCATTCATCGTACTTGCCGATGATATCCACGAAGGCCTTCCACATCTCGAGCCGGAGCCCCCCCAGAAAGACGCCGCCGTCCTTGGTGGGATAGAATCCATAGAGCCACAGGGCCGTGTCGAGGTTCCCAAAGCGTTCATTCAGGACCCCCTGATCGGAGTACCAGTGGAGGGCGTAATCGTGGAGCCTTTCATAGGCCTCCGGCGTGGCAATGTCAATGGCCTGCCCTTCCCCGGTCATCCCGCGATAATAGACGGCGGAAAGTATCCCCATGGCCCCAAAGGTACCGGAGGCCGCCCAGGCTATCCAGGGGCCGGCTTTGGTGGGAACGGCATAGGGCATTTCGTCATAGGTCTTGCCCTCGGGAAGGATTTCTCCCGTCCCGTATTGGATTCCTGAACGGGCCTGACTGACATTATCGTAATCATACTGTTTGCTTGCACTCTCAGGTCCGAACTGTCCAAACCCCGTAATGGATGTGTAGATCAGTCGTGGATTGATCTTGGCAAGTTCCTCGTAGCCGATTCCCCAGGCATCCATAACTCCAGCGGGATAGGTTTCAATAAGAACATCAGCGGCCCCGACCAGGCACTTGAGCATCTCCCGACCCTCCTCCTTGTCGAGATCCAGGGTGACATGATACTTGTTACGCCCTTCTTGGAGGTAAGCCAGGCCGGTGCCCCGATGCATAACACCATTGGGAGAGTAGGTCCGCACCAGATCACCCCCGGGCGGTTCGATACGAATCGTCTCCGCCCCCAGTTCGGCAAGGAGGGATGAACAGAAACATCCGGCCATGCTCCGGGAACTCAAATCCAATACAACTAAATCATCCAGGGCCTCCGGCTTTTCAAAATTTTTCACCGGATCATCAAGCGACCGGACATAGTCGGCCCATTCCGCCCATTTTGGTCTTTTATATTCTGCCATAGCGCCTCACCTCCTCAAGATTGCGCCTGATTGTCCATCCCAATCAGACGGGGGACGACGCCCCTGTGCGTCCTTCCATTTACCGA
>Ga0247841_10002025_pt1 | contig 42175 bp, 30 predicted proteins | sample LaCruzMarch2015__2_FD_192410 | JGI IMG/M metagenome (GOLD analysis project Ga0247841, IMG submission 192410) | Freshwater microbial communities from meromictic Lake La Cruz, Castile-La Mancha, Spain - LaCruzMarch2015_18m | ecosystem: Environmental > Aquatic > Freshwater > Lake | place: Spain...
GTTGGGCAACTGGCGCTAGTTGAACAGCCAATGCCGTTGTTATTCGTCAGACAACTTGCACCTGTCGAACATGTGGCACCTGTTGAACAACCGACGCCAGTCGTGCAACCAGGACCCGTTGGGCAACTAGCGCCAGTTGAACAGATAATGCCGTTATTATTTGTGAGACAACCTGCACCTGTCGAACATGTGGCACCTGTTGAACAACCGGAGCCTGTTGAACATCCGGCGCCTGTCAAACAACCGGTGCCGGTTAAACAAGTGGAGCCAGTCGTGCAACCAGAACCAGTTGGACATGTGGCGCCAGTTGGATAGCCGACGGTGGTAGGCTTGGGCGCAGGTGGTGGTGGAACTGGAGTGACCATTTGACTCTCCCTTAACTCGTTAGGCGTAACCCATATCCCGTGTTCAGGGCATAGATCAATACCGACTGATTTGTAAGCTTCATATACAAGCTTACTACAATAATTTGGATTATATGGATTTATTGAGAAGTCACCACTTTGCGTTTTTGCCCACTCTGCAGCTCTATGGCCAGCCGTGGCATCATCTGTTTTTACTCTCCAGATTTCGATTACATTTTGTGTGCCACTATACCTATTACAAAAATCTATTATTTTAACTGTTCTAATCCCTTCACCGGGGTATGCTTCACGTATTGCCAAAATCCCATTTTCATCTAGAATAATAATGCCAACATGTCCAACAGGAGAGTTTCCACCACCATAAATTATATCCCCTTCGCGGAGAGAATTTATATCTATATTTGGCCCGGAGAGTGCCGAATACCAGACATTTTGTTGTGCAACGCTGAATGAAACCATGAGGGCTAATATTATGAATAGCTTTCCAATAGTGCACATCCTTCTTTCAAATCTCAGGGCAGCTTTATTGCGCTTTGAAGCATGTGCACTTTTAGTGATCTGCATTTCGGCTACAACTTTCCTGCAACAGTCTCCAGGTAAGTTGATCCAAAATCCCTGAGAGTTCACTTGGCTAGGTGACATTGATTAGACTTCCAACGCCCATTTTACATACGGAATCGTCCTTCATTTTCAATTTTTTTTTCAGTTAGTTTTTTAAGCTTATAGTTATAAGAGGTATAACAACATCTATTACTTATAAAAGTATGCCTCCTTCCGGAATGATATGTCCAGGAATAATGGGAGCGAATTGAGAAAGCCCATTCTTCAGATTGGCCTTTCAGCGGAATGGCACATGGATAATAAAATGAGCGCTGCTGAGATTAATGAGGCGTTATTATGACTCTGGGAATCGAAAGAGGAGAGAGATGTCCTTCATAACATATGTCCGCGAGATAAATCTGGAAGCCAAAGAAATCCGGATCGCTTTTGCAATTTGCCTGATCTTCATCACAGCTTTTGGAGTATCATCGGCATCGGATAAAGCGAGCGCAACTCTAAACGGCGTTTACCAGTCCAACGGAGTTAATATTGATCTTGACAGCTTCTTTGATACAATAGATGTGAAGGTAGGCGTAAGTGTAAAAGACTCCGGGGTTTACAAGGTGGAAGGGACTCTCTCTGATGCCGACGGGAACGAATCACGTACTGCTTTTAACAAGACCCGACTGAATTTCGGACAACGTTATGTGGTCTTGAGGTTCTTTGCTGTTAGCCATTCCGGGGTTTTCCATCTCAGGAACTTGACTATTTATGATAGTCGAGGGGAAAAGGTGGATCATCGCGACGAGGCTTATACTACAAGGAATTATCCTTATCTTGACCCTGACCCGCAGATTGCCAGGTTGACCGGGGACTATGCCGACCAAGGTGTAGATGCCAACGGGGATGGAAAATATGAGTTTCTGACTTTGGACGTGGGCGTCAATGTGCTCTTCCCTGGACAGTACACGCTAACAGGATATCTGCACGACCTAAAAGGATCAGAGGTTGTATGGTCGGTAGATAAAGGCGTCTTTGAGTCCGGATATCAGACCATGCATCTGGTGTTCGATGGAGCATCAATAAAAAAACACGGAGTGGACGGGCCTTTCCAACTAAGAAAACTCATACTTGCCGGGCGGAATATGTCAATAGACGAGGCATTAAGCCACGCCTGTAATACTTCAGCCTATAAATACGCGGATTTCGCAGAGTCCGCAATGCCAAAGAAAAATGATTTGATCTCAGGAATGGGCCTGGGAGAAATCCTTTTGACGGTCTCCATTATAAAAACCGTGCCTGTATTCTCAGGAAGCTATAGCCTTGACGTTACGGGAATTCGCATTCCACCTTTTTCATCCTCGTTCAATATCTCATCTCCTCCTATAAACAGGAACCTGAGTGGTTACGCTTACGATACAGAAGGTATTTACATGCCAAACATGCCCAATAACTTCTCAATTTCTGCGGATAGGGTTAAAAGTCTGAACGTCGGCTTAAAAAAGCTACAGGGCAGTTATGAGAACTCGGACAACGTATGGAAGGGAAAATTCACTCGCATTTGGGTCAGTTCTCAGGCGGTAGCCGATGATCAAGGCATGGCAAAAATTGAGTCTTATTTAATCTCCCCTGGCATCTATCAGGTCAAGATCTTCGGAGATGCTGCGGATAACTCCACAAACGTTGACCTGGTCATGACACTAGTCAAAAAGTTGGTCATAAATGGGAGGTTCAGCCTGGACATCAACACCACTGGATTTCCTCCTGGCAACTACACGATAACTGCAAAGGCTCTAAACGGATATTTTAATATGGATGAGCTGGCTATAAAAGGACTATCAGTTGCCAACTAGCAGAGCTTCTTTCTTAGCTCGCTGTTTTTTGTGGGCTGCTGAGCCCAGGCAGTCTACCTAATTTTTTGGTTCAACTAGAGTTCAGCAATAAAAAAGAGCATGCGGCTTGGGTATTGAAATGATTCTATCAAGTATTTCTTTGTCCTAAATGAAGGCATGCGTCATCGGTTAAGGCGGAAATCAATAAGGGTGTGGCAAGAATTGTCCTTCTCTCATTGGGATTTCGCGTCTTCGCGCCTTCGCGTGAACCGGGATCTCGCGCGAAGCCGCGAATGGCGCGAAGAAGCCATGATCGCCGACCTCAAGTACTATCCTGTGATGAAGCTCTTCGGTGTTCTGCTGCAATTCATCTTCCTTAACCGATGACCAATGTAAATGAAGGGGAAGATTGTACCCGTTCAGGCCTTAAGCCTGCACTCTACGAGTATTTTTGTAGTAATTAGCTGCATGCAATCGATTCTTGAGGGCCCTTTCCGCAACCCACACCCATGATCCATGAAGAGGCACAAAAAAAGAATAAAACAGGGAACGCAGTAGAAAGCGGCGTGAAAGCCTTTTAAAAAATTTATCCGGAGGGATCAATCTCCGTGGAATTTTGCTCTTCTACCTCCGCCGCCCTTGCTTTTATCGTTGTGAACGTTGTAACATAGTTATTTGAGTTGTCCGGATCGTATTGTGCACCGTACACATAAGCCGTATTGTAGATCTGTCCTGCTGTAACAACCGATGGCGCTTTCACTGTAAGCACAAGCCTGGCGCTGAGATATTTGGTCAGACCTCCCACATTCCATCGCCCTTTGCCGGGTTTGTATACGCCCTGGCTGGCCTTTTGGGAGAAATATTTCATTTCTGATGGCAGGAAATCCTCCACCATAACATCGGATGCGCTATCCGGTCCTCGGTTGGTCACGGTGATCACATAATTCAGCAATCCACCTGCAGGCGCGGGATTCGGTGAAGAGGACATGGTTATGGCCAGGTTGGATTTGCTGAGGGGCTTAGCCGGCACTACTACCACCAGCACTGGCGTGGACATGGCTGTTCCATTTTTATCCGTGGCCTTTGCTATTAGATTGTATACCCCGGATTTCGCGCCCTCCCAGACAAAAACGTAAGGCGATTCGTTCTCAATCCTCGACAACAGCTTTGAGTTGGCAAAGAACTCCACGTTTCTCACATGATGACGGTCGGTGACATCTGCCGTAATTGTTATGTCTGCAGGAGACGTGAATATTTCTCCGGCCAGGGGACTTGAGATTTCCACCAAGGGTTCCGGTGGGTTGACGGTTATTACTACCGGCAGCGATGTACAGCTTTTTTCATCGGAATCCGTGGCGGTAGCCGTCAAGAAGTGAGTGCCTATATCCAGTGATGCCATGAAGGTAACTGCACAATCAGCTAAATTTGGTTCACAGAAATCTCCACCTAGATGGGTCAGACCTTTATAGAATTGAATCCCTCCCACAATATCTCCAGAGGAAGTGGCACGGATGGGAACCAAAGCCTTCCCGGTAAGTGGATCAGCCGTGAATATCTCTCCGTTCATGGGGCCGCGGATTCTTACAGATGGCGGATGGTAAAGCATGAGCACGTCGATAGAGACGGTGATATTCTGCAGGTAACCCGTCTCATCATTGACTCCAATAACGATCGAGTCATTGCCCACGTAGCCCTCTTCGGGGACGTAGATGATATTTGGCCCTGTTCCGCTTATGTTTCCGTGACTGGGCAAACTGACGACCGTGTAGCTCAATAGATCGTTATCGATATCGTTTGCCGTTAGTTTGATGTATTTTGCGCTATCATTTCCAGTCACTACTCTCTGTACTATGGCAACGGATGACTGATTCAGATAATCGAACGCAACCGTGTCCATGCTGAATGTGCTCTGGTCGGCGGCGAGATTGTCTCCGTAGCTGTCGTAGGCCAGTGCCGATCCATCATCAACCTCAGCCCTCAAGTTCCACTGTTGTTCACAGGTCTGATTCACGTCATCGCATGGCGCTTGACTGCCCGATGCGATTGTCAAGAATAGTGCCATGAGCAATGCCGTCTTGAAAATCGCCCCTGGAACCTTGAAATCCAATCCAACACCCATAATCATTCTCCGTATTTTGTTTAAGTGATAGATAATGTTGGATGCGAGTATAAGTAACTTTTGTAGAAAATTTGTTATTTACAAAATCTGCGAAAAAAGGTAATCAATGCCAAATAGCTTAATCACCTCTTTTCGTACCTCAGCTTCAGCCCCTCTTCCCCCCAGTCAAAGACCGGAACGCTCCTGCGCGGATAGCCCGACTCCCGCAGAGCCTGCACCACGAGCGGCACGGTGATGGTAGCATCAGAGAAGACCTGCACTTTGCTGGCCTCCTTCTTGACCTTGCCCCAGGAGACAGCCTCCTCGAAGGTGCAGCCGGACAGGCCTCCCCAGTGCGGAGCGTCGGTGGTGTACTGAATGGCATAGCTGTGGCCTCCCGAGTAATCGCCGATCAGCTCCGCTATGACCTCGGTTTGCTGGATGAAGTTCTTGGGAACGCCTCCGCCGATGTAAATGACGCCTGTCTTTGCGGACTTTTCCACCATCCGGGTGATCTCGTCCACATCCCTGATCCCATCGACCATGACACTATGTCCTTCGCGTAGAGCCATGACCATGCCGATTCCCCAGGAGCTGTCTCCAAAGGCAGGAACGAAGATGGGTACTCCCGCTTTATGAGCCGCGCCAAGGATTGTTGTATCGGGCAGGTCTTTTCCCACCAAGTACATCAGCTCGCGCGTGGAATAGCGCCGGGCCGGGTCCAGGCTCTTGACGAAGTCCATTATGTGATTGTCGGCTTTATGTAGCTCCGTCTCAGATACGAATACGTCGTAGATCCTGTCGATCTTGCATTCATTAAGATAGGCATCATCTGCGCAGGCGCTGCCCTGGTAGTGAACTATTCCCAGCCCCTCGCACAGGTCGTGAAATAGATTGGCGCCCGTGCTGACCAGGCAGTCCACTTTCCTCTCCCGCAGCAGGTAGGCGATGAACTCGCCAAGGCCCGCAGGCACCATGGCCCCGGCCAGACCCAGGAAGATGGTGACATCCTCTTCGTGCATGCGCTTCCAGACCTTCAGAGATGCGCCGAGCTGGCCTCCCTGAAAGCCCATCCTGCTCATATCCGCGACCAGGTCGGCAACACCCCTCTCTTTCATGGGTATTGTCGTCCTTATCTTCTCGCCGCTGCAAATAAAATCATGACCGTGACTGTGATCCATTCTATCCCTCAGGATTTCTTCTCATCAGTGTCGGTCAGGATACGTCTTAAAGATTATCCATCGGCATGAAGCTTTATATACCAAAAAGCTCTCTTTAGCAAAGTTCGGTGCGATTAGCCGTGTTTTCATGGGGAAGGCGAAGTGACATGTGGAAAGCTGAAGATTCTTTGGAGCTCTACGGGATAGAGAATTGGGGCAACGGCTATTTTTCAGTTAATGATAAAGGCAATATTACTATATTTCCCAACAAAGACCGGGCCCGGTCGGTGGATGTTATGGACCTCATCGAGGAGATCGAAAAATCCAAAGACCTGGAGTTTCCCGTCCTTTTGCGCTTCCCTCAGATCCTGGAGGATAGGATCAATGAGATCACCGGCGCATTCTTAGGCTCCATTGCCGAATTCTCCTACAAAGGCACATATCAGCCCATCTTCCCCATGAAGGTCAATCAGAGAAAAGAGGTAATCGAGTACATCATCAAATACGGAGCCAAGTACGGCATCGGCCTGGAGGTGGGCACGAAGGCGGAGCTTCTGGCAGCTCTGTCCCTGGGCCTGCCCAAAGAGGCGCTCCTCATTTGCAACGGCTACAAGGACGAGGACTATCTGCGCCTGGCTCTGAGCATCCATAATGTAAATAATATAATAATAGTCGTAGACCTTTTCGAGGAGCTTTTCGATATTCTGAAGTATGCCGAGCTGATGGGCATCACACCTCGCGTGGGCATGAGAGTCAAGCTCTTTGCCCGAGGCTCCGGGCGCTGGGTGGAATCGGGTGGCGAGTCGGCCAAGTTCGGCCTGTCCACCAGCGAGGCCCTGGAGCTGATGAAGATACTGCGAGAAAAGGGTATCATAGACAGCCTGAAGATGATTCACTTTCACATCGGCTCGCAGATCACAGATATAAGGACCATCAAAAACGCCATGAACGAGGCGGCTCGTATCTACGCCAAGGCACGCAAGATGGCCAATATCGAGTACCTGAACGTGGGTGGCGGCCTTTCTGTGGATTACAACGGCTCCAACACGGCCACTCCCTCCAGCGCCAACTACACTCTGCGCGAGTATGCCAATGACGTGGTCTACACCGTGCAAAAGATCTGCGATGACGAGGATGTCCCCTGCCCCACCATCGTCTCGGAGAGCGGGAGGGCCATTGCCGCCTATCACAGCCTGCTCATCTTCAAGATCATAGGCAAAAAGAATGCCAAAGACTCGCTTATGCGCACCCCCAAAGAGGAGGACCCCATCCAGATCGATGATCTGTGCAGCGCTTTTAAGGAGATCAACCTGGACAACTACAAGGAGCATTATCACGATGCTCTGCAGTATCGGGACGAGCTTTACGACTCCTTCAACCTGGGCAACATCGGCCTGGAGGAGCGGGCCAAAGGCGAGACTCTCTTCTGGATGGTCTGCAAGAAGGCGGCATTCCTGGCCAAGCAGGCAGAGGACGAGTCGGATGAGTTTCAGGAGCTGAAGAAGCTGGTCAGCCAGAAGTACATCGGCAACTTCTCCCTCTTTCAGTCTGTGCCGGATATGTGGGGAGTGGAGCAGATCTTTCCCACCATTCCCCTGCATCGCTTGAACGAAATGCCAGGTGAGAGAGGCAGGATTGTGGATATCACCTGCGACTCGGACGGGGAGATCAAGCGCTATGCCGGGGACAGCGAGGGCCTGGAGTATCTGGATATGCACACCCTCCAGGAGAACGAGGATTACTATCTGGGCATCTTCCTGCTGGGCGCTTACCAGGACACCCTGGGGGACTTTCACAACCTTCTGGGATGCGCTCACGAGGTGCACGTCATGGCTGACAGCGACGACTGGTACATCTGCCAGAAGGTGGAGGGCGACACCTGCCTCAAGCTCCTGGACTTCTTTAACTACGAGACCAAGGACTACATCTGGGAGATCATGGACCGCTGCGTGGACAAGCATTTGTGCATCCCTAAGAAAGAGCTGGAGCGGATTGAAGCACAACTGAACAGGACGCTGAAGGGCTATACCTATTTCATCACCAAGCCCAACGGAGCGAAGGGAAAGGAGAATGAGTTGGGAAGCAGCGTGCTCAAGAGCTGAGGGAGAGTGCTCAGCTTATCTGCTAGTCGATCTCGGCGTGCATAAGCTGATCTTGCTCTTGCACTCTTCTGTTTCTGCCCCTTCCTATGATCTTGCCGTTCTCGACCAAAACGACGCCTCTGGGAACTCCGCCGTTCCAAGCTGAAAAAGCCCATAGTTTTAACTTCCCGGGCCGCGCCAGAAGTGCTCGATGCTTACAGCCGAGGAGAAGAATAGGGCGCGAAAGATCCTGGGGCTGCCGGGATTTATCGCCGGCATGGTTGCCGTCGCTATCGGCTGCATCTTTCTCCTCTTCGCCCTGCCCTCTTTGGGCCGGCCGGGTGAGCTTGACTATTTTTTCTCTCAGGGAGCAGGCGGCTTTCTCATCATTCTGCTGGGGCTGGTCGGAATTTTGGGTGCCGCCCTGGTTTGGCCCAGCCGCAAGGCAGAGCAGGCGATGCTCATCCTTTGCGGCCTGTTCTCCCTCTCCATCTTTGCGGCTCTGGCAGCTTTCGGAGAGTGGACGGCCTGTGCTATTATTATAATAATAGTTGCAGTAACCGGAGCGATTCTGCACCGCCAGAGGTATGCGGCCCGCAATCTTCTCCTCTTTGCCGGACTATTCGGCTTTCCCCTCACTCAGGCGGCCATAACCCTGCTGCCCTACGGCTGGAAGACCTGGTCGATCTCAGGGCCCCTCTTTCTCTTCAGCGGCCTGGCTCTCTCCTTTTCGGGAGATTTCAGTCGCTTGCCTCTGCCCTCCGGCGAGAGCAAACGGAAGTGTGGCTACTTTATGTATGCTCTGGGGAGTCTGGCATTAATTGTCCTGGTCATAGGCGCTCTTGCTTACCTTCCCGATCAGGCCGGTCCCGGAATGACGGAAAATGCGGCTGTTTCCGGACCGGGCGAAAATAGTACGCAAGGGCAAGCAGTGCCGAAGGACTGCGATTGCAGTGACAAGCTGGATGAAAGGATGGATGACAGGTGGGATGATAGACTCAGGGCAACAATTCTCTCTCCCGGGGATGTGCGCACCTTCCCGCGCGGGGATTCGGTGCTCTTTTTGGCTGCGCCTTGCGGCCAAAAGCCTTTGCGCTACCTGTGGCGGTCAAGCCTGGATGGAATCATCGGCAGGAACGAATCTTTCCAGAGGGGGAACCTCAGCACCGGATGGCATAATATCACCCTTACTATTACTAACATTAACGGCATTTCCGCCACCGCCTTCGTGGAAATCGGCATCTCTCTGCCCTGGGTTTGCGGCCAGGTTGATCCCAGGCCGAAGTACTATCCACTGGACACCTCCTGTCAAGACATCTGGCCTAATGCACCGGAGCAGTGCCAGCAGATGGAGGTCTGCCATCCCGATCTGGACTGGATAGTGGCTGATGCCATAAATTGCTGCGACGGGACGCCCCTGCCCGGCACCGCCTGCTCTGAAGCCTGCAACCGCTCGGGAGGGGACCGGAAAAAGTGCCGGGGCCTTTACCTCATCAACTCCTTCGGACCGGAGGCCCGATATATGCAGGGCTATGCCCTTTTCAAGGCCTGCTGCTCCGGCTATCCGGAATGCACTCGCATGTGCAGTCCAAGCCTGACCGGAACTTGCGCTTTTATGGAAGGCTATAATGAGAATGTATCCAAACTCTCCTGCCGACCGGAGGAGTGGGGCGTCTCCGCCTGGCACTCAGACACGAACATGAGCAAGAACAGCGCCGTGCTGGGCATGTTCCCCACCCACGCCACAGTCAACATTCTGCAAACGGGCGTTTGCATCGATTATGCAGCGGCGCTGACCACAATGCTGCGAAAGGCCGGCTATAACAAGAGCGAGGTCTACGGCACCGCCAGCACAGGCTATGCTCTGCCCCTGGTGGGAGAGCATCCCGGCCATGCCTACAATCTGGTGCTGCTGCCCGGCAACACAAAGTACCACATCGTGGACACCACGGGCAACGGCGATGGCATCAATCTGGGAGGCGTGCCGGGATATTTCCGCTTCACAGGCTGCTTTTTGGGAAAACCGGCAGAGATCCGGGTAATGGACTGGTGGGTGGGCTACTGCAGCATGATCTCGCCCCAAAGCTACAATGATGCCGGCGATGCGAGCACTCCAAAAAAAGAGAAAATTTGCGGATGCACTTGATTTACGCTTTCCATTTGATCATATTGCCCTTCATCTTCAATATCCCCTTCTTCTCCAGGGATCGGGCAATCTCTTCCGCAACCAGACTGGCATCAATGCTCAAGACACTGCGGTCTCCGACATCGACAATGCATCTATCTGCAAATTCCTCAATGTCCATCTTTCCCTTCTCCGGTTGTTCTATGAGATGTTGTATCACCTTGGCCATCCCCATTATCTTCAGAAATTCCTGCTGGTATTCAATCCTAAACGCTTCGTCGATATCGCGATAAAAGGGAGCTGAGGATTCATCTATGGTGATCTCATAAACCTTTTTCATATCCACATCCATTTTCTCCCTGTGCAGGGGATCATCGGCATCAAAATCATTTCGTCCAATAGGAATACTGATGACGGGATCATCAAAGCTGCCGCCTATGGGCATTCCCAGAGTTATATTGTTAAGATTCAGGACATCCTCTGCAAAACTCAATGCTATAATATATTCCGCCACGGATTTGCCGACCTCTTCCGGGGTCTTTTCATCCATATGCTCAGTCGAATCTGCCAGCAGGCCGAACCGGCTCCTGGTCTCTCTCCAGTCAGGGTCCAGATCAGTTAGGAAAATATCTCTGAAGTCCTCCTGGGTAGATGCCTTTTCCACAGCCGCTTTGGCAATGGCCAGGAAGCGCTCATGCTTCTCAGAGAACTCATCGCGTTCTTTCATCTCACTTAACTTGCCCTGCAAGGATGCTGTGAAATCGATCCTGGCCACGACCAGGCCCTTAACATCCACTTTGAACCCGGCATCTTTCAGATAGCCCGCGATGATCTTTGCCTCATCCTCGCTGTATTCTCCCACCTTGAACATAATAGTAGGATCTGGATCTTTGCTTATGAGGTTTGCCGGTGATTTGTTCGTCTTTCAAGGAATAAATTCATATGATAGCGGCAATATTTATGGGTCCAATGCATTTGAAGTCGCCATGTGAGCAAATCGTATGGGATGTGCTGCCCAGCATCAGGGCAGCTCTCGCCGAAGAGCTGGTCAAGAGAGGAATATCCCAAAAGGAGGTCTCCAGGATGCTGGGCATCACGCCGCCTGCTGTATCCCAGTACGTCTCCAAGAAGAGGGGCTACAACATCGAGTTTCGGGAAGACATCAGAGAGGCCATAGGAAAGGTCGCCGACGACCTGATTGAGGAAAGAGTAAAAGGCAGTGAACTTGTGAAGAGGATTTGCGAGATCTGCCGCATGCTGCAGGACGACGAGACGGCCTGCATTTCCACCAAATGCAAGGGACTTTGAATCAGGCCGATAAGCTGGAATACCTTAAAAAAAGGATTGCTGCGAAGGGAAATCTCCTCGTGGCCTACTCAGGAGGCGTGGACAGCAGCCTTCTGGCCAGTGTGGCGCACGATGTCTCTGGCGACAAGGCACTGGCTGTGATACTGGACAGCGAGACCATGCCAAGAAGCGAGCTTCAGCACGCTACAGCTCTCGCAAAATCCCTGGGGCTTAATTATCGGACGGCAGAATTCTCCATCTTGAGGGGGGAGCAGTTTTTGCAAAATCCAGTCACACGCTGCTACATCTGCAAAAAGAAGTCCGCTCTGCTCCTAAAGAGCATCGCGAAGGAGGAAGGCATAAGCTGCATCGCCGATGGAGTCAACCTCTCCGATTACAGGGACTATCGCCCAGGAATTGCCGCAGCCGATGAAGAAGGAATCTGGCATCCTTTTGTAGATGCGGCAATAACCAAGGAGGAGATTCGCTCAACGGCGCATAGCCTGGGCCTGCCTGTTTGGAACAAGCCTTCTTCGGCCTGCCTGGCCACCCGAATTGCTTATGGCCAGCCGATCACACCGGAGGGGCTGGCAATGGTGGAAGAGGCGGAAGAGTACCTGAAAAGCCGGGGCTTTGGGCAGCTTCGGGTGCGATCTCATGGTCGCATGGCCCGAATTGAGCTCTTAAATCAGGATATGGCCAGGGCGATGAATTGCCGCGATGAGATAGTCAAGATGCTCAAATCCATCGGGTTTGATTATGTCGCCCTGGATCTGCAGGGCTTTCGCAGCGGGAGCATGAACGAGGTTTTATGAAGGAGATTTTATGGATGTCCAAGAGATAAGAAAGGATTTTCCCATCCTGAAGGATGTCATCTACCTGGACAGTGCCTCCACCAGCCTGACTCCGGAACCTGTTTTGCAGGCGGTCCTGGATTACTATCACAGCTACAAGGCCAATGTGGGTCGCGGCGTTTACCGGATGGCGCAGCTCGCCGATCAACGCTATCGGGACGCACACCGCAAGGTGGCCGAGTTCGTAGGCGGGGCCGGGCCGGAAGGAACGACGATTTTTACCAGGAATACCACCGAATCCATCAACATCGTCGCTCGCGGCATGTTGTGGAAGAAGGGGGAACGCATCGTCACCACCCTTCTGGAGCACCACTCCAATCTTTTGCCCTGGATGAGGCTAAAAGAGAAAGGCATTGAGCTACAGATCATAAAGCCGGACAAAACGGGAATGATTGATCCGGCTGACTATGAAAAGGCTATAACCAAAGGCACCCGGCTGGTGGCGGTAAGCCAGCTCTCCAATGCACTGGGAACGGTTCTTCCCGTAAAGGAAATCGGCAAAATCTGCCGGGAGCGGGGCTCTGCCCTGCTGGTGGACGCGGCTCAGTCCGTGCCCCATATGCCCGTAGACGTGAAGGATATCGATTGCGATTTTCTCTGCTTTTCCGGGCACAAGATGCTTGCGCCCATGGGAGCAGGCGTTCTCTGGATCAAGAAGGAAGGTGAGGTCGAGCCGCTCCTGGTGGGCGGGGGCATGGTGCAGGATGTCGGCGAAGGTGATTATGAGATCAAGAAGGGCTATGAGGGCTATGAAGCCGGCACGCCTGACATCTCGGCCGGCATTGGACTAGGCGCTGCCGTGGACTACCTCACACGGGTGGGCATCGAGGATATCCACCATCACGAGCAAAGTCTGACGGAAAAGTTGCTGGAGGGGCTGCAAGAGATAAAGGGGGTATCGATCTATGGTCCGGGCCCCGGATCAAGCCAGCGGGCGAGGGGCGGCGTGGTCTCCTTTGTGGTCGAGGGCCTCTTGCCTCACGAGGTGGCTCTCATGCTCGACCAGGCATCGAACATATCGGTTCGCTCCGGCCATCACTGCTGCATTCCCTTGATGAAGCATCTGGGGCTGAAATACGGCACTGTGCGCGCCTCGCTTTATCTTTATAACACAAAGGATGAGATTGAAAAGCTCCTGGCGACGCTGGAGCAAATTGCCAGGATGGCGTAGCCAATGATCAAAGAATGCAAGTGTCTGCGGCTGGATGGCGCCAGTGCCGAGGAAGCGACCTGCCAGGTGGTGCAAGAGGTGCCTCTCTCCATCTTCATCAACGGCCGGCATTTCGTCACAGCCATGATCAGTCCTCAGATGAGAAAGGAGTTTGTCACCGGCCACCTCTTTGCCGAGAGGATTATTGCCGGACCGCAGGAGATCGAGTCTTTAGAGATGGAAGTCAATGTGGCTCGCGTTATAGTCGCGCACCCCATGCGGGCTATCGTTCCCCGCCGGCCGATTGTGAGCGGCTGCGGTGGCATTGCCTCTTTTCTGGATGAGTCCAAGCTTCCCGAGATAAAATCTGATCTGAGAATCGGAAGATCGCAGGCTCAAGAGGCCATGGGGGCCATCTCCTCGTCGGAGATTCACCTGGCCACGGGGGGAGTGCATTCCGTGGGCCTCTTTGGAGAAACTGGGCCGATCTGCATCATTGAGGACATCGGCCGGCACAATGCCCTGGACAAGGCCATCGGCTACGCGCTCTTGCAGAAGCAAGATTTCGATTTCAGCCAAACCTTTGTAGCCTGCACGGGCCGGGTATCCTCGGACATGGCCTTGAAGTGCTCTGTGGCCGGCATTCCTGCAATCGTCTCGCGCGGAGCCACTACCAGCCTGGCCGTCTCCATTGCAAAGAGGACGGGGCTGTGCATCATCGGTTTTCTGCGGGGAAAGAGACTTTCCGTTTACACCAACCGGGAGAGATTTGCAATTGACTGAAGGCGGCCTTCGTAAGGATAGATTCGATGCGGCTCACCACAAAGGCACAAAGGCACAAAGAACTACCTGGCCGGATTTTTCTGATGGATACAAACTGTTTGGCCTTTCACCAGTTCCAGTGGCTAAGCTGGGGTTACTATGGACTCTCCTATTTTATAGCGTTCTACGTGCGTTCTCTGTGAACTATTCCATTACCAACTCGAAAAGGTTTTTCTTGCGGGTGTCTGCATGATCTGCTCCAAATGCAGCAAGAGGGCTATTGTCTCCCAGCGCTACTCCGGGCAGCACCTCTGCCAGGACCACTTCGTCCAGGACTTTGAGAGAAGAGTGACGGAGACGGTGCAGAGAAACGAGATGGTCAAAGACGGCGAACGCATCGCTGTGGCCGTGAGCGGGGGCAAGGACAGCACCGCTCTGCTCTTTTGCCTGTGCAGGATTCTGGCGAAAAGGGATGTCGAACTTGTGGCCGTCACCGTGGACGAGGGCATCGCCGGCTACAGGGACGATACCATAAAAGCATCGAGAGAGATTGCGGAGCAGCTCGGAATCGAGCAGCATATCGTCTCCTTCCGGGAGGAGTACGGCTACGATCTGGACGAAATGGTGCCGGGAAAAAAGGTCGCGCCCTGCACCTATTGCGGGGTCTTTCGCAAGAACGCCCTCAACCACGTGGCAAAACGCCTGGGAGCCGATAAAGTCGCCACCGGTCATAATCTGGACGATGAAGCGCAGACCATTATGATGAACTATCTTAAGGGCGATTTCGAGAGACTGATGCGTTTTCGGCCTACGCGCGCCCAGAGGGGCCTGGTGCCCCGCATCAAGCCTCTTCGGGAGATGCCGGAAAAGGAGATCGCCCTCTACTGCATGGTAAACGAAGTCTTCTCGGAATCCCGGGAGTGCCCCTATGCCAATCTCTCCCTTCGGGCTGATGTGAGGGACATGATGAACCGCCTGGAGAGCCAGTTTCCCGGCACGAAGCAGTCCACTGTGCAGGGATTCGAGAAGATCGCGGCGGAAGCGCAGGGCAGCTATGCCCAGATGGAGCTGGCCGCCTGTGGGCAGTGCGGCGAGCCCTGCGTCAAGGAGCTGTGCAAGGCATGCGAGCTTTTGGGGCTCTTAAGAACAGGATCGAGCTATTCAAATAAATGTCATTGATAATCGCGAGCAAAACCGACCGGAATCGGGCAGGATTTATCTCCACCCAATCCCCTTGGATCTTTAATAAACAGTTACCCTCTTCACGCCCTCGATCTCCATAAGCCGGCGCACCAGGTCGCCGGGAATTTTGCCCTCCGTGATGAGGGTGAGTTTGGGGCTCTCCACAAAATAGGGATCGTCGGAAACGGCCTGGCGAATGGATAGGCCGCTATTGGCAACAGCACTGGCCACATCTCCCAGAAGGCCGGTCTTGGCGGCATTGACCGGAGTAATTTCTATCACACCCAGGCCCAGAATGGGTGCCACATCTCCCAGGAAGGTCATGGAGCGCACATTTTTGAAGATCTTCCATAAATCCTCATCCTCGCGAATGGCTTGAGCAGTGGTGTCCACCACCCGGCGGTCCACGTCCAACTCCCTGGCGATCTGGGCGTGGGGAATCTCTATCCGGCCCGATACAACGCGAGACTCTTCGTTGATCTGAAAGCCCCTTTGCAGCATGAGACGTATGACCTTCTCCTGAGCCGGGAACCTTTTGAACTTGTTTAAAATCTCCTGCCACATGGTGGGTCCTTTCAGTAATTTAGGAGAACATCTCTTTGGGAGGCTGGCGGTATTCTTTTCTGGCCTTGGGAATGGTCTCTTCCAGATGCCTTTGCGTGATGTTGCACTCCTCCATGATAGCATGGTGCAGCGCAGCCTTAAGCACCTTCTCCACCAGATCCCTTCCTGAGAAGCCCTCTGTCTGACGGGCAATTTCACTCAGATTCACGTTCTCCATCAGGATAGGCAAAGTGGCGGCATTCTTCTCCAATAGGCGCAAGCGCTCCTCAAGGCTTGGCAACTTGAACTCGATCTCCTCCTCGAAGCGGGAGCGCACCGATGCATCCAGAACCTCGATCTGGTTGGTGGCCGCGATGGTACAAACCCCCTTTCGATTGGAGATTCCATCCATTTCTGTTAGGAGAGAGTTCACAATCTCTGAGACATCGCCTCTTAGATCCTGATAGCGCCGGTCGAGAGCAATGGCATCCAGCTCATCGATGAATATGATGCAGGGTGCATTCTCCGAGGCTTTTTCATAAAGGCTGTGAATCTGCCGGGCCCCCTCGCCCACGAACTCTCCGATCAGGCTGGTGGATTTTACCGCCAGCATAGGCACTCCCGTCTCGGCGGAGAGCGCTTTAGCGATCATGGTCTTTCCTGTGCCGGAGACCCCATAAAATAGAATGTTCTTCGGAGCCCACCGCCCGAATTTCTCCGGATCGGCCAGGAATTTTTCTACTATCTTGACCTTGCGCTTGGCCGCCTCCTGGCCGATGACATCAGCAAAACGGACATCGTACACTACCTTATTCTTGGGCTCAGCCTTTTGCTCTACCTTAATGGTGGTCTGTGAGCCCATCACCGAATGTCTGGGGTAAACTTTGACCACCTGGAAGGCATAGTCCGGATAAAGCCTGCTATCGAACAGATAGCTACCAGGGGGCAGTTTCTCTCCGTACCACTGTTCCTGAGCATAACGCTCGAATAGCTTGGGGTCGGAGACAACCGGATGCTCCTGAAATATGCTCTTCAAGGGGTAACCCGCTGGCCGCAAGAGCACAAATCTTGCACCAATTGCCTTTCGCTTCTCCAGCTTCGCTCCTTGTGCCTTGCTTTGGCTCTTTTGGATAGATCGCACGATATAAATCTTGCAGGCATTGATAGTTAAATGTATTGGCCTTTGCCCTGGGGTTCCGACAGTAATTAATATTACCTCTTCCAAGCAGTAGACAAAGAATATGCAGTAGGAGGATCTTCATGGCAGGTGGAAATGGGCTGGCAATCGGTTTGATGGTTATAGGATTCATAATACTATTCATTGTGCCTCTCGCCTTCTTTAGCTGGTTAAAGGTCTAAAGGAGACGATCGGCAAGTTTTTTTTGTTTTTTATTTTATAATTTGCAGTTTTTTGGACGCGGATTTTTGACGGCTTTTCTGGGACGAAATAACCAGCTAAAGACCTGCGGCCAGAATAAGAGACAATCTGATCATTATATCTTGTTTTCTATCTCTCTTGAACCTTCTTATTCTTGTTCTCTTACTGAAAAAAACATAAATCTTTATAGACGTGATCCTTAACATAACTAATGAATGGGATAGATTTGAGAGGAACCATCATTCTAGTATCAGTTCTACTGATTCTGTGTCCCTCAGCCTGCCAGGCCTCTGAGGAAAATGATCTGTGGCTGCTCCTATCCAGCTATGAGGATATGGGCATCACTATGACGGATTTAGCATTCTTTCTGGCAACACATGGGTTTGATGCACAACCGGCACATGATCAATCCTATGTCGTCGTCAAGCTAAAAGAAGGCAAAGAGGTCTATCTCACACCTAACGGTGCTTCGCCTAGACTTGCAGATCTATGGATGACTCCGCCTACCGCCAAGGCCGGGCCGGTGCAGGTGATACCAGGCGATGCCATCAAGGTCAATGCTACTTACGCTCTAGCCGACAACGCCGAATTTGTGAAGACGATCAGTAGATACGTCATGTTTCCCGTAACGCCCCTGGGAATGTGCTACGACGGTTCTCAAAAGCTGGATAGCACTTACAAAGGTTTTGGATATAAAGTGATATTCCTGTATAATCCCAGCGGCTTTGTCTCCCAGGGCCATATCTGGGTTGCCGTCGAGGACAAAGACCATCCCGATGCCTGGCTTGCTGTTGATAGCTATTATGGGGTTATGAAGGACCCCGAGTATTATTCCTCACCCTACAGCTTCACAGAATTTCAATACCTTGATTCGATCAATCCTAAATGGAGGCTGGATTAATATGATTAAAAAAAACAAGGAGATGTCCGGCATTGCCCGATATCTCATGGCAACGATCGTCATCCTGATACTCTCAGGTACCGGCACCTCCGCCGACCTGATCAATGATTGGCATGACGGCTCTAACCTCACATATTCGGAGTTGCAGGGAAACAATCTTGTCCAGGCTCACCTCAACCGCTCCGATCTAAGCTACTCTCGCCTGCAGGGAGCCGACCTTTCCCGCGCTCACCTGATCGGGTCGGATTTGTCTTTCGCCACTGCAATGAGGGCCGATTTTTCCGTGTCCAAAATGAGTAGAGTCAGTTTGCAGGGCTCAGATCTATCCGGAGCTAACCTCACCGGAGCCGACCTCACGGGAGCGAATATAATAAATGCAAATCTCAGCGGTGCAAATCTCTCCGGTGCGGTCTTGCAAGAGGCCAGGATGTCAGGCGCCAATTTGACTCGCGCAAATTTAAAAGGCGCGATCATGAATAGCGTCAATCTTACCGATGCAGATCTTACCGGTGCGGATATGAGCCAGTCCTTCCTATCCGAGTCACGCATGCCGGGTGCCACCCTGGTTGGTGCTAACCTCGCCAATGCCGATCTGACCGGGGCGAATATGGATTCGACGAATTTAGATGATGCAGATTTAACCGGTGCTCGGCTATTTTCCGCGAACCTCATGAATGCTCGCATGAGGGGAGTATTGCTGAATGGGGCAAATCTGATTGCAGCACGCTTAAGCTGGGCCGATCTCAAAAAATGCAGAATGTCCCGCAGCCAGCTTTCCCGGGCAGAGCTCTACAGCACAAATCTCAGTGGTTCCGACCTCGCCGGTTCGGACTTCACCAGGGCCTACATGATGAGATCAAACTTAAGTGGAGCTCGATTGGACGATGCAGACCTGGCTTATGCTGATTTGACCGAGGCCAATCTCTCATCTGCCTCCCTCAAAGGAGCAAAGATGCCCAACCTCGACCTGACAAGAGCCGATCTGACTCGGGCTGATCTGACCGGAATTAGGCTGGAGTTCACGGAGTTGGTGGGCACCAACCTGCATGAGGCAAAAATGACACGAGCTACAATAAGCCGTCTTGCCATGCGGGATGTGAATTTGAGCGGAGCCGACCTGAGTGATGCAAAAATATCTGTATCTCTGATGGAGCGTGTAAATCTTTCGGGAGCAGACCTGAGAGATGCCAGTTGGGACGTTGTGTATATAACCGACGCCGATCTGAGGAGGGCCAATCTGCAGAGAATGAAATGCGATCCATTTACCCTGCAGTATCTAGCCGCATCTCGGCTTGAGGGGGCTATCATGAGTGAAACTCTTCATTCGCAGCTAAATAGCCCCCGAGTATCACCAGAAACTTGAAATGTCATTAAGGAAGGGATACTAACATAGGAGATCTATGAAAATTGATTCTTTGGTGCCGCTTGCCTTGGGCACATTGATGCTCAGCATATTGATGGCAGCGTGCTGCATCGCTGCGGCCCAGCCCCATAATCTCAGCAGCAAGATGACGGATCGTGCCGATCTGGCCGAAATGGACCTGAGCCATATGAATCTCTGCTGCATGCACCTCAATCAATCGAACCTATCCGGCTCAAATCTCTCCGCTTCGAATCTAAGTGGCGCTTTTATGCGCTCCGCATGGCTAACACATTCCCTGTTGCGAGGAACAAAGATGGTAAAGACTGATCTAACGGGAGCCGTTCTTAGTGGGGCGGACCTTGCCGGAGCGGATCTTTCCCGGGCCATTTTGGCCTATACGCAAATGTCCAATGCCAATCTTAGTAACGCCATCTTGGAGAAGACGGATCTCACCGAGGCCGATCTTTCTGATGCCAACCTCTCCGATGCAGATTTAACCGATGCCAGGCTCTTTCGAACCGACCTCACCGGCGCCAATCTCAAGGGCATATACTTGATTGGCGCAAACCTGATTGGATCTCATGTGAGCTTTTCGGACCTCAGCGAAAGTTATCTCTCGAGAGGTCAATTTTCCCGGGCAGAGCTATACAATACCAATCTACATGGCGCGGACCTCTCTGAAGCGGATTTTACCAGAGCATATCTTATGGGCGCAAACTTAACGGACGCTAACCTAAAATCGACCAGTCTCTCTTATGCCGATTTAACAGAGGCAAAGCTCATGGGGGCGAGCCTGAACTTTGCCCGGATGCCTTATGCCGACCTGACAAGGGCTAACCTCACAGGGGCTGATCTTTCCGATGCGAACTTGAACTCGGCTAGGCTGAATGGCGCCGTCCTTTGCAAAGCAATGCTTGATCGTGTCAGGTTATCCGAGATGGATCTGAGGGGCGCAGATTTATCAGACGCTTCCCTTAAGAGCTCGATCCTGGTTCTGGTATATCTGGGCAAAGCCAAAATGAGCGGGGCAGATTTACGAGATGCCACCTTTGACCGGGTGGAGATGACGGGAGCAGATCTTACCGGTGCCAACCTGGAGCATATTAAATATGACCAGTTCACCCTTTATTCGCTTTCTGATGCCAGGCTGGACGGGGCGAAGATATCAGACAACCTGAAAGCGGATTTGAGTCGCATCAAGAAAGATGCGTTGGCAGGATGACCATGATGAATAATTTGCCGTCATTTTGCATATTGACCTGCCTTTTAACCGTCTTTATGCCGGCTCTTCCGGCCCAGGCATCGATAATTCAATTGGGACCCGGCCAGAGCATCCAAGAGGCAATTGATGCCGCCACCCCTGGCGACATCATCGAGATATTGCCCGGAACCTACCATGAGAGCATCAATGTCACCAAGAGCCTGATCTTGCGGGGCATTTCCGGCGAAGACAGGCCGATCCTGGTTGCCCGCGATAGAAGCAATACCGTGCGAGTTTTGGCAAACCGCACGCGTTTGGAGGGCTTAAACCTGACCGGTGCCACAGGCTGGTCCATGGCAGCAGTCCAGGTGCATTCACAAGATAATATCATCGCAAACAATACCTTGCAAGGTAACGCAATAGGCATTTTTGTGTCTTCTGGAAATAACACTGTAGACTCCAATCAAGTGGATGATAACTACCTGGGTGGATTGGTTATCTTTTCCACAGCAGGAAATACAATATCGAATAACTGTTTCTGCGAAAATAATCAGGTAGGCGTTATGATCCTGAATTCTACTAATAATACAATTATCAATAATAATGCCAGCGAAAATATGGGCATAGGCATTAAATTATTCCAGTCCCGTGATAACCTCGTTGAAAATAATGCCGTCATTACCAACGACTATGGCATTGTATTGTCTAGCGCAGATAATAATTATATACATAACAACACGGCAATTAATAATGACTACGGCATCTATCCTTATTTATCACGAGGTAACGTGATCTCGAATAACACGGCATTCAAAAATGACTATGCCCTCTACCTTTGGGATGCCCATGGGAACAAATTCAAGGATAATAACCTGGAAAAGAATGATGGGAGCGGAATTACGCTTTTTTATTCCCATGAGAATAGCTTTGAGAACAACGATGCAGATCTCAATAAGCAATATGGAATTCATCTCATCTCTTCCAATAATAACCTCATATTAGGAAACTCTTTTTGCAGCATTACCGCCGGCATCGGCGCATACTTTGAAGATTCATTGCAAAACAACTTCACAAAAAATATGGTATCTGCGAATTTTGATCAGGGAATACAGATCCTGAATTCAAGCCGAAATATCCTGGAAAATAACACCATCCTGAAAAATCCCAGGGGGATTGTTATCTCAGGCATCAGCGAAGGGAATCAACTCCGGAATAATGTGGTGAGCGGGGGCAATTTTGGTATCCTGGTTTCTGAGGCGAACAACAATACCATTGCAAAGAATGCGCTTCAAAGAAATGCGGCCATGGGCATACGTCTCAACTCGTCCCGAAGGAATAATCTCTCGGGAAATGATATCCATGATTGCCCGCTGGGCATACTTCTGGAGCAGTGCCTGGACAACAATCTCTCCCACAATCATCTGCAAAATAATGCCAATGGCATCATGCTCCGATCTTCAAATCACAATAACCTGGCAGAAAATAATATCATCCTCTGCAAATCGGGAATAAATCTGGATCAATCCTCCTTGAATCACGTAAACTCCAATAAATTATCCGAGAATGATGATGGAATCATTATTGTGAAGTCTATGCGAAACGATTTAGCGGAAAACATAGTTCAAAGCAAAAATGTGGGCATCGGCCTGACCAGCTCCACGAGGTGTAATATCACGGGTAATAATGCTCATAGTTGTCATCAGGGCATAAAAATGGTCGATTGCAGCCACAATCTGTTAAGCTACAACAATCTCAGCCAGAACTCGGAAGGTCTTTATCTGGATGAAGGTGTGTACCCGCAACAATCCAGCAGAAACGAGATATATCTAAATGCATTTATGGACAATGCACGTGATGTTTATTCCTTTATATCCACCAACTCCTGGAGCTGTGCCCAGGCACTTTCATATCGATTCCATGAAAAGACCTTCAATAATCGCCTGGGAAACTACTGGCATGGTACGCGAATGTTGGACGACAATGGTGACGGCATCAGCGATCTGCATCATAGCATAGGCACTGATATCGATGAAAATCCTCTGATAGAGCTGCCGGATGAGTACGGGATAATCTGATGGGTTAACTTTAAGATCTCGGCAGTGGCTTTAAGTCCGGAGGTATTAGGAGAATGGGATTTAAGTGTGTGGTAATAGCTTTGGCCTTTGTGGCATGTCTTTGCATGACTGCCTTCGCTATTGGTCCAAAGAACGAGTACGTCGAGCCGGAGTTTCCCGGAGAAGACATGTCCGGCAGCCAAATTTACCAGGAAGTTCGTACGGGCGTCTATGATGACCTGAACGACTCTGCTCTGTCTTTCCGAAATGAGAGCCTGTTTGTCATAAGAAAGGATACAGGCATGAGCCCCCACGTTCCTGGCAAAGGTGTAAGGACACCTGTAACGATCGTCAGGGGATTTGGTGTCGCTCCTGCAGCAGGAAGCTGGGCCTTTACCCTGAACGACGTTGATAAAAGCTATCTCAAGCTTGACCTTTATCAGACCGCTGATGCCGTGTTTGGATCGGGAGAGCTGGCAGATAATGGAGTCGTCACTGCCGTCACCGCGGGAGGCAGCGTGCTGGGTAATAGGTTGGCATTGTTTGTGATCCCGGCCGGCAGTCAAAACATGTACCGCTTCAGCCTGACTATTAAGCCCGGCTCCATGGATGGAGAATATATCTTCACAGCACCGGGAATAACCCAGCCGGGTGTGGCCTTCGGCAGCCTGCTGGCACCGCCGGGCTCTATCGCTCCTGCCCTGCAGAATGCTCAGGCTCAGCAGGTCACTCAAACCCTGCCTGTGACTGCGCCCACAAATGCATAAGATCAATATATTTTTATTTTTATCATCTCATGGAAGCGAAGGATACCATTATTAACATCGTCATCCCAATCAGATGCAGAGGGTTAGTGGATATGACATTAAAAGCAATTCTGATAGCATTGTTATTCATAAGCCTGGTTGCCAATGCGTCTACGCAGGGTTACATGGGCACGGTGAGCACCGGCACGGGAATAATACCCGCTCTAACTGTGGGCAAGGGCTCGATTTCAGCCTCCCATGTGGGCGCGATCTCATCACTGGCAAACCTCACAGGAAGCTGGGCTCTTGATCTGAAAGGGACCCAGATCAGGCATTTTGACTTGCAGATGTATCAGGATGACGACCTCATTTTGGGAGCGGGCCAATTGTCCGCCGACCAAAGCGGCCTGGCCGTGAATGCGGCCGGTTCTGTGGCCGGGGACAGGCCAACCATATTCATCTCCCTGATTGATACAGGGCAGGTATTCCGGCTCAAGCTCTCTGTTTCCGGAGAAGCTCCTGCCGGGGAGTATGATTCTCTTTCCCAGACGGGACAGCGCGAGTCCGGAACGGTGACGGGCCGTATAACTTTGGCGGCCAAGAAAAGTCCTGCAACAACGCTTGGCAAAAGCATCAATCCCAGTGCGACCGCGGGTGCATGGGTGGGAAGGTCCACAGAGAGCCTCTCCAAGAGTAGCAGTGGAGGGATCTAAGATGAGAGGAACCATAACGATATTGATTCTGCTTATTGTCGCAAGCTCTCCAGCCGCGGCAAAGTGTTGTTCGCTGGGTGGCGGAGCATCCTACAACTTCCTGGGAGACTCGACCGTGGACATCAATATGGATAGCTACGATGAGTTCGTCCGCGAGAATGTTCCGCCCAGTGTTACGGCTGTTCCTGATGTAAAAGCGGCGGCAACAAGCCGATTGAACCTGAATCTGTTAGATAATAGCCGCATTTATCTTCTAATCTCTCAAGCAGATGGAAAGATTTTGGGCCAGGGAAATGTAACCCAGGGCAATGTTACCGGGCCGGTAGAGGCTACGGGGACTCTGCAAGCAAACAAACTGTCTCTTGATGTAACTGCCTTCGGCGGAGAGTTTTATAAAATTAGCCTGGCAGCGGAAGGCAGCACCGTTCTGGGAGACTACAGCCTGACGATGCCTGATGGAAAGAGACTGACCGGAACGGCTGATGGCAAGTGGGTGATGTGAGGCGCATCAAGTCTTCGTTCCTGGAGAGAATCTCTTCATGAGGCGCTTCATATTCATCTTGCCGGCCCCGCCTCTCATGCCTTTGATTGCCTTTTGCATGGCCTGATGGGATTTGAGAAGCTCGCGAACCAAATCAGGAGTTGCGCCGCAGCCCCGCGATATGCGCTTGATGCGCGAAGCGGTTATTATCTTGGGGTCTTCCAGCTCGGCCTGCGTCATGGAGTCCATGGCCACCCGGTACTTGTCCAGGCGATCTTTGGTCATCTGGTACTCTTTGTCGGAAAGCTCCAGCCCCAGGCCGCCCATGGGCAGCATCTGCATGATCTGCTTCAAGGGTCCCAGCTTGTTCATGGCCTCCATCTGCTGGTACATGTCTTTCAGGGTGAACTTGCCCCGCAGGAGCGATTCGACGTCCACAGGGCTATCTGTCTGCACCTCCTGGGCCTTCTCGATGAGCGTCTTGATGTCGCCCATGCCCAGCATGCGGGAGATGAAACGGTCCGCCTCGAACTTCTCAAGGTCCGCCGGCGTCTCGCCCACGCCTATGAAGGCTATGGAGGTCTTGGTCTCAGCCACGGCCGAGAGCGCTCCGCCGCCCTTGGCTGTGCCGTCCAGCTTGGTGATGATGACGCCCGTGATCTGGATTGCTTCGTTGAAGGCGCGCGCCTGCTCGGAAGCCTGCTGGCCCAAAGCGGCGTCCATCACCAGCAATTTTTGCTCGGCATTGACCACGCTGTGAATGTCCTTCATCTCCTGGATGAGATCGCCCTCCAGGGCGTGCCTTCCCGCTGTATCGACGATGCGAACGTCGTACTTCTTAGCAGCCTCCAGGCCGGCTGCGGCAACAGCCGCTGCATCGGGATTGCCCCTCTCTCCGTAAAAGAAGACGCCCTGCTTTTCACAAAGCGCTTTCAACTGGTCATAGGCTCCGGCACGAAAGGTGTCGGCGCAGATGACGGCTGTTCGTAGCCCCTTTCGTTGAAAGAAGGTGGCAAGCTTTGCCGCAGTGGTGGTCTTTCCCGAGCCCTGCAGGCCGACGAGCATGATGTTCTGCTTTTTCAGGGGAATATCGGAGCCTCGGCCTACCAGGTTGATCAGCTCCTGATAGACGATATTGATGACGTGCTCGCGCGGATTCATGCCCGCCGCCGGCTTATCACTCAGCGCCCGCTCTTTGATGGTGTTGGAAAGCTGCATGACCAGCTTGACATTCACATCTGCCTGCAGCAGTGCCCGCTGAATCTCCCGCACGGCATCGTCTACTAGAGCCTTGTCGATCTTATTCGCCGACGCAATCTTCTTTAGAGCGTTACGCAGCGATCCGCCTAAGTTTTCCAGGACCATAATGCTTCCGTGAGATGGGGGCTGGCAAACCATATAAAAATGTTCCTTGCGGGGGAAAATGAAGGTAAGAGCTAGATGAAACAGCCAGGCCAGATGGTGGCCTTTAATGGATAGCTAGTTTATTGGCTTTTATCCCCTGATCGGTGCCTTTTGTCTTCGCTCTTCTCTTTGCTGCGGCCCTGGCCGAGAACGTAGTAGGCGACATATCCAGGGAAGCTGCAATACCTTTATCTCACTTTCCAGCGAGCAAGCGAGTAACTCGCAGGATTTCTCACTCTTTTATTTTTCCAGGGATGAAATAACCTTATTTCCGATTAACTAAACTATTACCAATCGTCTAGCTTCATAATCTGCCACCATTTCCATATTATTTTGCAATTAATGATATAACAAGTTTACCCAAAAAATTAAAAAGAAACCGAATATTACCTCTAATGCCATAGCAATTCGCGCTGCAGTTCTGACTTTATTTGGTTTTTGTTTGGTATGTTTAAAACGCTCATAATAATAAATAAGTTCCCCAATAGAAAAGAGGGCTAATGTTGCAATCGATAGATACAAAAATTTCATTAAAACTAAACATGTTAAACTAAGACCGATAACCATAATGACTTTCGCTGAACCATATAATGAAGCACCTATTGCATTCCACCTTGAATAGTTAGCATCATCCCATGATGATAAACCTAAAAATTCTATAGAACTAAAATTTAAAAGAATTGAAAATAAATATAAACCAACAACTATTTGTAGGTCAAAAAATTCGTTTATTTTTTGGTTTGAGGTTAATATTAATGTGACTATTGCAATAGAAAATCCAATCATTGTAGATGATGTAGAAATAGAGATGGAAAGTAAGGTCTTATCTATATTTTTTTGCATCAACTTCACCAGCATATTATTGCCCAATTTTGCAAAGCATTATTGGAACGCAAAGCATATATTTTTAGCAAGGGTTGTGTACATTTTTTTTATTGTATTAAGGCCCTCTTTCAGATATACCTTTGGAAACAAGGAGGATACAGAGCAATGAATAGGAGGGAGGCAAAAGTCTCAGGAATCGGAGGGAAGAAAAGATATGCTTCGACTTTTGCCGATCATACGTTAGTCTTTTGTCGATATACAGTTTTCGCCCGAGAAAATAGCACCCAATTTGCCGCGAAGGCAATCCTTATAGGGGATGACATCACTCCAACGGTTGCGGCGCAAGGGACACCTCCAACCGATAAAAGTTTAAATCAGATCGACGCAGTTGTCGGACGCCCTTACCAATTGCCAAGGTGGCGGAGCGGCCACGCAAATGCCTGCAGAGCATTACCACTCCGGTTCGAATCCGGACCTTGGCTTTAATGATTCAATGCCATCTTTGTCCAAGATTTTTTGAAGGTCGTCTTCCATGAGCAGCTTCATTCGTCCCCGATGAAACAGGTACAAATCCTCAGTACTGGCCTCATAATTCAGGAGGAAGCATTGCATCAAACTTTTAAATATATTTCAGGGAAAAGCTTATATCGTCTCAAGCTGTTTCATTACAGTCCTAATTATTCAGGAGGCTTAATCAGTTTTGAGCAAAGCAACGGGCTACGACGCAAGCCAAATTCAGGTTCTTGAAGGCCTTGAGGCAGTCAGGCGCAGGCCTTCCATGTACATCGGCAGCACAGACACTCTGGGGCTGCACCATCTGGTCTACGAGGTGGTGGACAACAGCGTGGATGAGGCCCTGGGCGGCTACGCAAAAGAGATAAACGTGATCCTTCGTCCTGACGGCAGCGTCTGTGTGGCGGATGACGGTCGCGGAATTCCTGTAGACAATCATCCTCAATTCAACCGCCCCGCCCTGGAGATAGTCATGACCGTTCTGCACGCCGGAGGCAAGTTCGACCATGAGTCCTACATGGTCTCCGGAGGACTGCACGGCGTGGGCGTCTCCGTGGTCAATGCTCTATCCGAGTGGATGGAGGTAGAGGTTCGCAGGAACGGACGGGTCTACTGGCAGCGATATGAGCACGGCAATGTGGTCTCAGAGGTCGAGGTCAGGGGGCACTCCGAGCACACCGGCACCACTGTCACCTTCAAGCCGGACGCCGCCATATTTGAGGAGACCGAATACAACTTCGATACGCTCTCCTCCCGGCTGCGAGAGCTGGCCTTCCTAAACAGGGGCCTGAGGATTACCATTAAGGATGAAAGGACAGACAAAGAGAACGACTTCTGCTACGAGGGCGGCATATTATCCTTCGTGGATTACCTCAATACCAACAAAGAGGCTCTGCATAAACCGCCCATCTACTTCTCGCGCAATAAGAATGGAACTTCGGTCGAGGTTGCCCTGCAGTACAACAACACCTACAGCGAGAACATCTTCTCTTACGCTAACAACATCAACACTCGCGAGGGTGGAACTCACCTCATGGGCTTTCGCGCTGCCCTGACCAAGACGGTCAATGAGTACGCTCGAGCTAACAAGATCTTCAAAGGCGAGGTCAAGCTGGGCGGAGAAGATCTGCGCGAGGGGCTGGTGGCGGTCGTCAGCGTGAAGCTTCCCGATCCACAGTTCGAGGGCCAGACCAAAACGCGATTGGGAAACAGCGCCATCCGGGGGATAATCGAGTCCATGGTCTCGGAGGGCCTGGCCGAGTTCTTTGAGGAAAACCCAATAGTTGCCACCACCATTGTGGAGAAGGCAGGCGAGGCGCTGCGCGCCCGTGAGGCTGCCAGAAAGGCCAAAGAATTGACGCGGCGCAAGAATGCTCTGGGTTCAGGCGGGCTGCCAGGCAAACTGGCCGACTGCTCCAACAACGATCCCTCCAAATGCGAGATTTATATAGTTGAGGGAGAATCGGCAGGCGGAAGTGCCAAACAGGGCAGAAACCGCCATTTTCAGGCCATTCTTCCTCTGCGCGGCAAGATCCTCAATGTGGAGAGGGCCAGGCTCGACAAGATTCTCAAGAACAGCGAGATTCGCAATATGATTGTGGCCTTCGGCACGGGCATTGGCGATGACTTCGATATCGGTAAAGCTCGGTATCACAAGGTAGTAATAATGACCGATGCCGATGTGGACGGCTCGCATATTCGCACCCTCCTCCTGACCTTCATCTACCGATACATGAAGCCGCTCATCGATGCGGGCTACGTCTTTATCGCCCAGCCGCCTCTCTACCAGGTCAAGAAGGGAAAGGCCGTCAGCTACGCCTACTCGGATGAGCAGCTCAACAGTCTGGTGAAGGGGCTGGCAAAGCCAGTCATTCAGAGATACAAGGGCCTGGGAGAGATGAATCCCGAGCAACTGTGGGATACGACCATGGACCCCGAGAAGAGGACCATGCTGAAGGTGACGCTGGAGGATGTCGTGGAGGCGGATCGTATCTTCACCATCCTCATGGGCGACCAGGTGGAGCCCAGACGCGAGTTCATAGAGACGCACGCCAAGTATGTAAAGAATCTTGATGTTTGATGTCAATTATTTGAGGTGGCTTTGACAGAAGTACTGGTTAACATCACTGAGGAGATGAAATCCTCCTACATTGATTATGCAATGAGTGTGATCGTAGGTCGAGCTTTGCCAGACGTGCGCGATGGCCTCAAGCCCGTTCATCGGCGCATACTCTATGCCATGTATGAGCAGGGCATGACCCACGACCAGCCCTACAAGAAATCAGCGCGTGTGGTGGGAGATGTCATGGGCAAGTACCATCCCCACGGGGATGCGGCCATCTATGAGACCATGGTGCGCATGGCCCAGACCTTCTCCATGCGTTATCCTCTCATCGACGGCCAGGGCAACTTCGGCTCGGTTGATGGAGACCCGGCTGCCGCCATGCGTTACACTGAGGTGCGCCTCTCCAAGATCGCCGAAGAGATGCTCTCGGACATTGAGAAGAACACTGTGGACTTTACTCCCAACTACGACGGCTCCATGAAAGAGCCCACTGTGCTGCCGGCAAAGCTGCCTAACCTTCTCCTCAACGGCTCCACCGGCATTGCTGTGGGCATGGCCACCAATATTCCGCCCCATAACCTCACAGAGCTATGCGGGGCCATCATCCATCTCATCGACGAGCCCCAGGCCACTCTTTCCGAGCTGATGCACATTCTGCCCGGGCCCGACTTTCCCACAGGTGCTTACATCGTGGGCCGGGCGGGGATTGAGGCCGCCTATCAAACCGGCAAGGGCAGCATTATGATGCAGGCCAAGTCGGAGATTGAAGAAGGGACGAGAAGCACCAAGATCATCTTCACTGAGCTTCCCTACCAGGTCAATAAGGCCAAGCTGATTGAGGATATGGCAGAGATGGTCAAAGGCGGCCGTCTGGAGGGCATATCCGATCTGCGCGATGAGTCGGACAAAGACGGCATTCGCATGGTGGTGGAGGTCAAGAGCGGATTTAATGTTCATGTGGTCTTAAATCAACTGTATAAGCACACAGCTCTTCAGACCAGCTACGGCATCAACAATATGGTTCTGGTGGACGGCCTGCCCAAGATCGTCTCTTTGAAGGATACTTTGGAGCAGTACATCCACTACCGCTCAATAGTGGTGGAGAGGCGCACCAGGTTCGAGCTTGATGCCGCCGAGAAGCGGGCCCATATCCTGGCAGGTCTGCTCATCGCTCTGCACAACATCGATGAGGTAATAAGAATAATCAAGGCGGCGCATTCTCCAGTCGAGGCCAGAGATGCCCTGATACAGGCCTTCCTGCTCAGTGAGGAGCAGGCCAAGGCAATTTTGGACATGAGGCTGCAGCGGCTCACCGGTCTCGAGCAGGAGAAGATCGTCTCCGAGGCGGCAGAGCTGGAAAAGCTCATCGCTGAATTGAGGAAAATCCTCTCCAGCAGCCTGGAGATTTTGAGCATCATCAAAGAAGAGTTGACATATCTCATTGATACCTACGGGGATGAGCGGCGCACCCAAATCATCGAGGCGGAGGGCGATGTTTCCAGGGAGGATCTCATCCAGGAAGAGGAGGTGGCAGTGACCATCACCTCTTCCGGGTACATCAAGCGCCAGCCCCTGACGGCTTACCGCATGCAGCGGCGCGGCGGCCGGGGAGTCATTGGTGCTGAGACCAAGAGCGAGGAATTTGTAACCGACGTCTTTACCGCCTCCACCAAGGATTATCTGCTCTTCTTCACAGACAAAGGCAAGGCCCACTGGCTCAAGGTCTACGAGGTTCCCTCTCTGGGCCGGGCCACGCGGGGAAAGTCCATTGTCAATCTTCTGCAACTGGAGCCTGATGAGAAGATCACGGGCGCCATACCCGTGAAGAGCTTTGACTCAGGCTTCATAATCCTGGTAACCCGGGCCGGCAGCATTGTCAAGATGCCTTTGCAGGCTTTTTCCAATCCCAGGAAGGGCGGCATCAAGGCCGTAAACCTGAAGGGCGACAGCCTGGTTTCCGCAAAACTCACGGACGGCAGCAAGGAGCTTTTGGTGGCCACCAGGTTTGGCAAAGCCATCCGCTTCAAGGAGGAAAACGTTCGCGCCTCCAATCGAGGCACCATGGGTGTGAAGGCCATCAGCCTGAACATGGGTGACGAGCTTATCAGCATGGATGTGATCCGACCGAGCGCTAATTTCACATTGCTCACCATCACCAATCAGGGCTACGGCAAAAGGACGGAACTGGAGGAGTATCCCCAGCAGAGACGGGGCGGCAAGGGCGTAAAGAACATCGATGCCAGAAAGGGCTTCGTCTGCTGCACCACCACCGTCTCCGAGGAAGATGAGCTGCTGGTCACCACCAAGGACGGAGTAGTGATCAGAATTCCGGCCAGCGAGATTCGGGTGCAGGGCCGCTCCACGCAGGGCGTGCGCATCATGAATGTCAAGCCCGGAGACGAGGTGGCGGCGGTGGCCAGGATTACCTGAGGCTCTGTACCACATCTTTATATCGTTGAATGACGACCAATTAATGGGCAAAAGTCGACTAGACAATTGTTTCCTCCTAAGTGTTTCATCATCGACTTTGCCCAACCTTCCATTTTCTCTAACCTGACCTCTGATCAGAGCAAACTATTTATGCCAATAGTTCACTATTAACAATGAGGATTTTAACCATGGAACTGATGGCCATAACCGTCTTGGTCTTATGGGGCCTGGCATTTTGGATAATCTCCGGCCTCAAAGGCCTGGTCAAAGAATAGAAGGACGTTTTGCATTTTTTTAAAAAAATTAATATATGATTTAGCTTTGCGGCTGGCTTTTAAACGTTATCATATTCTCGGGCTCGTTTTCTATCTCGCCTTGCGCCTTTTTCAGATTGTCTCGGTAATCCATGTTGGACGGCTGCAGAGCTGTTGCCTTCTCGAAGCAACTTTGCGCCTCCTCTGTGGAATTCATCTCCATTAGGACCAATCCTTTGGTGTTCCAGGCTTCAGCGTTCTCCGAATTGAGTTCTATCGCCCTGTCCAGGAGAGGAAGAGACTCGTTGAAGCTGCCCTGCAACGCCAAGAGCCAACCTTGCCGATACCAGGCCCGATCAAGAGACGAATTTAAGGCGGCGGCCTCGCTGTAGGCCTGCAATGCCTCTTCATTTCTTTCCATATTCTCCAAGACCATGCCTTTGTTAAACCAATAATTGGCATTATTGGGGTTAATCTGCAAGGCCGTCTCCAGTGAATTCAAAGCCTCTTCATGCTGCCTCATGCCACCGGAAAGGATCAGGGCCCGGTCATTGTAGGCCTGAGCATTGGAGCCATCCAGGAGTATGAGCTGATCAAAGCCGTCAACGGCTTCACTGTACCTTTTCATATTGCGGAGAAGATTGGCTTTGAAGTTCCAGGCCCAGGTATCGCTGGAATTAATCTCCAGGTATTCGTCGATGTCCTGCAAGGCCAGAGAGTAGGACCCGTTGTTGTAATCGCTCTTGATCTGAGAAAGCCAATAATTGGCATCCTCGCACCCAACTGGCAGTATGGTTGCCAGGGAAAAGGCCAGGAGAAGGAAAGCTATGGACTTCATGCTTTCTAATGTATTTGATGAAGTGGATATAGCTTGCGGTCGATTTTTTGGGCGAGTATCATGCTAAGCATCAGTTCAAGTCATAATTAAAATAAGAGTGAAGATCGCCCTAGAGGACGACCTTCTCCGCCTCTTCGGCGCTATAGCCCAGATGAACCACAGCGCACAGCTTCTTGACCAGAAGCGTGGGATTTTTCGCCTGGAAGACGTTTCTGCCGAAGGCCACGCCTCCTGCTCCGACCAATATTGCGTCATAGACCATCTGCAAGAGGTCCTTTTCCGTGTCCATCTTGGGTCCGCCGGCGATGACTACCGGCACGCTGCAGCCTTCTACAACCTCTTTGAAGGTATCAGGAGAGCCGGTGTAGTTGGTCTTGACAATATCCGCTCCCAGCTCGGAACCGATTCGTGCGGCAAGCTTGACGTACTCCACGTCGTGCTCGGATTTGACCTTCGGTCCGCGGGGGTACATCATGGCAATGAGAGGCATGCCCCACAGATCGCAGCTTCGGGCCACTCTGCCCAAATCACGCAGCATTTCCGCTTCATCATCTGCGCCCACATTGACGTGAATGCTTACGGCATCAGCACCCACTCTTATGGCATCCTCCACCTCAGTCACCAGAACCTTGTGGTTGGGATCGGGACCAAGAGAGCTGGATGCCGAGAGATGGATGATCAATCCGATGTCGCGTCCATAGCCCCGGTGGCCGTGCAGCGGCAGGCCCATGTGTCCTAAAACCGCATTGGCGCCGCCCTCCGCAACTCTATCCACTGTGGCGGGCATATCCGTCAGACCGGCGATGGGGCCTACGGAGATGCCGTGATCCATAGGTACAATGACCGTTCTGTGTGTTTTGCGATCCAGAATGCGCTCCAGTCTGATCGCCTTTCCGATCTTGCTCATGACTGTAGCACATGCGAATACTAAAATTAAAGATGATGGTCAAGGAGGGCAAATGCCCTAACGACTCTGTCCCTTGTCGATCAGGATACCTCCACGGTCGTCTTCGGCTTTTTCGACTGATCCTCTTGCCCATCTTTACCGTCCAGATAGAGCAATGTGGCCAGGCCATAGATGTAAGGCAAAGAGAGAAGGCTAAGCAAGGCGCCGATGAAAGGAATGGTGGGAAGCACTGTGCCTATGACCAGGGAGACGAGGACTACGATCAGAGCGTCGGATAGGTTGGCCTCGACAAAACGGTAGCTTGCTTTCAGGGCCTCTGTGCCGGATTTGCCGTCAATCATTACCGTTTGGGCGACGAACCAGAAGGCGAAGCTCAAGATCACTCCGGGTATTAAGAAAAGCACATATCCAAAAGCTACAATTATGCCGGCCAGGAGAGAGGTAAGGACGAGCGGCTCCATCTTCTCCCTGGTGACCTGCCAGGCGTAGGATAGGTCCGCCTTGTTGCCTGATGATGCCTCTCTGATCATCTCTATTGTCATCCCTTCTGCCAGGAAGAAGAGTACTATCATCAGTATTATGAACAGGAAAAGTCCTGCCAGGGCAGAGAACGCGATGAATTCCCCTTCCCCGAAGACTGCTACCAGCCCCATATAGCCCGCGAAGATCACCATAACCAGGACGAGTGCGGCTATGGGAATGAGTGACGGCACAATCATGATGGGATTGTCCCTGTAGATCTGGAAGGCACGGGAGAAGAGCTCCCCCAGCGCCCTTTTCTTCGGCCTTTCTGCCTTTGCCTCTTCCAGGATTACACGGTCTTGAATAACTATTTGAGGATCTGGTCGATCTGAATCTGAATTCATGCAAGTATATTGCTTCGGATCTATTTAAAAATTTTGCAGAATCATCGGCATTGTTGAAATCCATATTTGTCAAGCGAGCTTTTTAATATCTTTGCGTGACATTCATCTTTGGGGATTACATGAAGTGGTTAGTTACATTATTCGGCATTCTGATTACCGCCTCTCTCCCAGTCATGGCAGTGGGCACGAATCCCACATTGATCATTGTGGGCGAGGGCGAGGGAACAGTGACCGTTCCTGCGGATACGGCGACAATCTCCGTCTTTGTGGAGAGCGGCAACGAAAATATGACAGAAGCCCGGGCGGCTGTCCAGGAGAAGATGGGCCTGGTAATCGATGCCCTCAAGGCAGCAGGCGTCAAAGACGAGGAGATTTTGCCAGGCCAGTCAAGTAGCGTTCGCAGCATATCATTAGACAGTCATGTCGGGATGCCGTCTAATAATACTACTGCATGGCAAAATTCCAGCTATAGAGCAACTTCTCTGGAGAAGTCAGCGATAGTCCGGCTCAAGAGCATCGATGAGTCCAGGATTAACCGCGTGCTGGATGCCGCCCGCTCCGCCGGAGCCGAGGCTCATGTAGCGGGATACGGTCTAAGCGATGCCGGCAAAGCTGCAACGCAAGCTCGCCAGAAAGCGGTGGCCAATGCCAAAGAGAATGCCGCAGGAATGGCAGCAGCGGAGGGAGTGCGTTTGGGAAAGGTGCTGGACATATCAGATTACGGCTATCCGCTTGACCTTAACGATTACATTGGCAGCTCGACACAGCCCGGCATGGTGGATGTCACTTCCCGCGTAATAGTAACATATGAGCTGGAGATATAAATCATGAAAAATATACACATAGTTTTTCTGGGGATAGTGCTCTTGTTTTTGGCCGCCCCGCTTGCCTTTGCCGAGGAGAATAATATGTCCAAGCTGATTGTGCAGGGGGAGGGCAAAGCGAGTGCTGCTGCGGACAGGGCGACCATTGTGCTGGGCGTGCAGACGCGAGATGCCGGCGCGGCCATTGCTGCGGCGGAAAATGCCCGGCTGATGAATGAGACCATAGCCGCATTGCTGGCAGCGGGAATTGCCGGGAGTGAAATTCAGACCAGCAGCTTCTCCCTTGGCACAGAACCTCAGGATGCGCAGGTCATGGCGGGAGAGAAGCAAAAAGCCCCGGTGTTCCTGGCTTCGAATACAGTAACCGTGAACCTGAACAATACCACTGATGTGGGACGGGTACTTGATGTCGCCGTATCGGCAGGCTCAAACAGCATCCAGGAGGTTGCCTTCGACCTGCAAAATCCCGGGCCGCAAAAAGACCTGGCCCTGACTATGGCTATTGAGGACGCCCGCAGGAAAGCGGAGGTTGCCGCCAATGCAGCGGGCGTGAAGCTGGGACGGGTGCTGGAGATCTCGGAGGGCTACGGATTTGTTGCCGCCACATCCAGGAGCGCCGCGTTTGACGTTGCAACACCCATTCTGCCAGGCAAGATGGAGATCACTGCCAGCGTGACCATGACCTACGAGATAGCCTGAAGATTAACCGAGGTTCTCTTTTTTTGTGGCTTTTTTGCCACCGGCATTCTGATGCTTACCGCCTTTTATCGCCTCAGCAGTACATAGGCTCGGGTGGGCCTGAGGCCTTGTTTGCCTGCCCTTCCCCAAAGATCTCCTGGAACTTCCAGACCACATAAAGCTCGCATTTGAAGTTCTCCTTAATGGCTTCCATCAGCAGGTTCTTGGTCAGGCCGTCATAGTAGATCTCTCGCATAAAACGAATGCTCTGCAGATCGCTTCCTGCAGGCTCGATCTCGAAGCTGGAATCCTGGAAGAGCAGATCATAACGCATCTTCCAGAGCAATCGCTCCCTCTCCTTGGGAGGCATGGCGGACAGTGCCAACTGGTGTGAGTCGGCCAGCCTTATCCGGCTGAATACTACTATCATGTCCTCATGATTTTTGGGCTGAATGATGGATAAATGCCGGCCGGACTTTGCTGGAAACTCTGCCGCCAGTTGGAAGTAGAGATTCTCGGCCTGTACCTCTTCCTTGAACAGCCCCTCCTGAACCATCCAGGCCTTTATCCTATCGCGGGTCTCTTCTATTGATGACATCTCAATTCTCACCACAATTGATCTCGGTCATTTCGGTTCAGGCATATCTTTCCAGTGGTATAATAGTATGCTCCTGCCTTATTAATAATAATATAAATATTAAAATAGGTTAAAAGGCAAAAAATAGACGGATGGAGACCCCGGCGGCCTCCATGCAATCGATTATGCTTCGTCTTCCGCAGAGGCTCCGATATCTCCTGTGTACCACCCCTCCTCCGACGAATTAAAATCCCAGTTGGGGGGCTGCCATCCGTCATATCTGGTGGTGTAGGGCTGGCTGCCCGTTCCCTTGACATCGACCGAGGCCTCTGCCTCCGCAGATGCTGTGCCCTCGCCATTTATTGCTATACCGCGCACTTTGACCTTGTTGATCTGCCGGCCATCCCGCAGAGCCCGCGCCACATAATCGATGGTTATGACCTCGCCGGCGGGAACGTTCGTGAATACCCACTCCGCCCTGCCCGGTGCGTATTTGGCAGGCGTCTGATTGTACTCGACGACTCTGAGGCTATCCGGCAGGTAATCCACAACCGTCACAGCCAGGGGGTAGCTGGCCAGGTTCTGCAGAACTATCTTGTAGTCGATCAGGGTCTGGTCGGACGGCTCGATCGTGGCCGTCTTCTTCAGATCCAGCTCCGGAGAGCAGCAGCCCAGCCAGTTGACGATTGTGGCATTGCAGTTGGCCGCGTTCACCCATCCGCCGCTGTAGCTGCCGTACACATCCACACAATTGACCAGATCTCCCAGGAGTTCTCCGTTGAAGGCAACATCAGTTACATTCAGCTCCAGCTCAATGTCCACGTTGTCTCCAATGCCCAGGTGGGTCAGCGTCCAGTTGGCCTGAGTCTTGCCCAGGGATGATGGTTTGATGGAAGAGTAGATGTATTCGGTGCCTGGCGGGAACCTATCCATTACCTGGATGGGGGCCAGAGCCCTATTGCCGTCATTGGTTATGTGGATGGTGTAGAGGGCAATGGTGGCATTGGTGCCGTTGTACCACCGGTTAATGGTCGTTCCATCTTTAGACACGGTCATGTGAGGCACATCGTACTTGGAGACGCCGGTCATGAGAACATGCCTATTGATGTCGTAGCTGCCCACGTAGCGCTCTTCGTTATCCACCTCACTGGTCTTGTTGGGTCCGGTCATGATGGTGCGCAGATCGGCTGTTCCCTGGAAAGTGGCCTCTGTGCTCATCTCATTGAGACCGCGCGCTTCCGTAGTCTTCTCCATGTTTTGGATGCCGGAGTACTTCTCGCTGATGTAGCTTACAGTACGATTGTCCTTGCTGCTGTCCGAGGTGCAACTGGCGTTGGACTTGGCCCCGGGGCCGCTATCATTGCCTTTCATGAGTGCTCCGCCCCGCAGAGTCGTGTCGCTGCTCTTGGAGAGCATTCCCTCGCTCCAGAGCAGATCCTGGGAGGTCTTTACCCGGGGTGTAAAGCTGAAGCTGCTGGGTCGGCTGCCCACCTTCAAATCCTTGTACATGTAGCTGGTGGGTGTATCGATTTTTTCCTCGACCTGGTAGGAGCCCGAGCCCGACTCGTAGGTTCTCTGGGTGTCCCGAATTCTCTTATCCACCGCCACATAGCCCACACCGGATGCGGACTTGTTGGACTGGACATTCTTGCCGTACTCGCTTACCTTCTCCTGGATGCCGAAAGATCCTGTGTAGTCCTCCTGCATCTCAAAGATGGGCGTGGACTTGGCCGGTGCGCCTGGTTCCGCCTTCTTCAGGAATCCCAGATGAGCCTGGCCTACGAAGGAGGAGTTGATATCCATGATTGACTCGTTCTTGTCAACCTTCATACTCCCATCCCGATTGATCTTTGTGGCGAAGGTGTATTCCTCGTTCATGGAGGCGCCGGTGATGAAGTTCTTGGCCTTGTATTTCTTGATCCAGAGCGTGTTGTAATCTATGGACCGGTTGGCAGGGAGCTGGAACTTGGTAGGTGCGTAGACCGCCGAGACATTCTCATAGTCCTCTATGGAGAAGTTCTTGGAGTCGTATTTCAGCTCATGCTCTGTGACGTACTGGCCGCTTCCGTGCTCCTTGGTCATCATCTCGGTTCCCAGCTCTCTGATTCCCACGATTGCGCAGTCCGAGTAAGTCACCTTATCCACCTGCACATATACGCAGTTCCTCAGAGCCGAGCCCTCCAGAGATGTAGAGTAGTCGTTATGCACGTTTACGAATCCTTCACCGGATACGCTCTGCTCCATATTGAACTTCGTGTCAACTTTGGGAACCCGGGCAACTACTATGAATTCCATGCAGGTTCCCGCCGGAATCTCATTTACCACCCAACTGATCTTGGTTCCCACCGTCTGAACCGGAGACAGTATCTCCACCGGGAAGCTGAAGATATCAGTGATGTTCACATTTCTCCATGGTTCAAATGTTGGATTGCAGACAGTGATGGTGTAGGTTATCTCCTCACCTCTTTGCACGGTAGTCTTATCTGCGACTTTTTTGACCACCTTGAATGGCTCGTTCTTGAAGTCCAGGCTATTGATGCTTGAACCTTTCAGGGTGACTTTATAGCAGCCTTCGGGCGGCCAAGCCTGAACCCAGTCTGGTTGAGGCACTTCACATACCGTATAATCACCGTCTGTCAGGCCGCAGACCTGCCAGTAGCCAGTGGCGTCGGTTGTGGTTGTCAATGTGCCCGAGGCATTGGTCACCTGGATGGTCCAGCCGGACAAGCCCGCTCCGGTGCTGTTATGGTATTTGTGGCCGGAGAGGCATAGGAGCTCGGACTGCTCGTTGTAGAAGTCCAGGCCAGTGAGGTTTACATCCACCAAATCTATCTGGTGGCAGCCCTCGGCTGGTAAAACCTGTTTCCAGCCGGCTTGAAGAACTTCGCATACCGTGTAAGGTCCGGATGACAGGCCGCAGACCTGCCAGTAGCCGGTGTCATTGGTGACGGCAGTCAATTGGTTCGTGGCGTTGCTGACCGTGATGGTCCAGCCGCTCAGGCCCTCACCGGTGGTGTTTCGGTACTTATGACCGGAGATGCACAGGCCATGCGGATCATTGCCGAAGTCCAGGTTAGTGATGCTCACATCACCAACAGTTATGCGATAGCATCCATTCGGATAGTCAGGGCCAATTGGGCTGATCTGTGTCCAGCCGGGCTTCAGGGTCTCGCAGACTGTGTAATTGCCTTTTTGCAATCCGCAGATCCGCCAGTAGCCGGTAGCATTGGTAACCGCACTCACGGCACGTCCGGAATCGTCCGTTGCCGTGATGGTCCAGTCGCCTAGGCCTTCGAGGGTGATGGTGTCGATCTTGCGTCCAGAGATGCACTGGGTCAGGGTGTTGGTGAAGTTGATGTTGGAGACATTCTGGCCCGTCATCATCACTTGGTAGCAATCCACTGGACTGAGCCGCACCCAATCTGGCTGCATGACCTCGCAGACTGTGTAGGTGCCGTTCTCCAGGCCGCAGACCTGCCAGAAGCCGAACTGGTCGGTAACGGCTTCCTTGCTGACGCCATTGCTATCGGTCACCTGGATGGTCCAGCCGGCCAGGACGTCGCCCTTCTCGTCCATCTTGAAGCCCTCGATGCAGGCGGGCAGGGTGTTGGTGAAGTTGATATTGCTCAGGTTGTTGCATCTTGGCAGATTCACCGTCACCGTTGCAGGTGTCACCGGCTTGTAGTTGCCCTGCATTACCTCACTTACCTCGTAGGTTCCGGGCTCAAGCTGGCAGATCTGCCAGAAGCCGGTTAAGTCGGTTAAGGCGCTTCCCACTAAGCCCGAGCTATTCCTGGCCTGGATGGTCCAGCCGGAGAGGCCGTCGCCACGCTCATTGAGCTTGTAGCCGGACAGGCAGTTCAGGCGAGCGTTGTGGAACTCGACGGATGTGACATTGGTATTGCTGATAGCCACATCGAAACATCTGCTTGTCACATTCCTCCAGCCGTTAATGACCTGCTCGCAAACCGTCCAGGTGCCGGGGGCGAGGTTACAGAACTTGAAGTAACCTGTACCGTTGGTGTAGGTGACATAGGCTCCACCATTCGGATTGCTGATATCTATCCGCCAGCCCGACAACCCTTCTCCGGTGCAATCGTCAACCTTGCGGCCTTCGATGCACAGCAGACGGGTGTTGGAGAAGTCTACGCCTGTGACGTTGGTGCAGCCGAGTTGGACTGTCTTGTTAACATCGCCCTCAGGTATCCAGCCAAGCTGCATGATCTCGGTGACAAAGTAGGCACCTGGCAGGAGGTCACAGAACTGGTAGTAGCCGGTATCATTGGTTGTTGTCATGGCCACGAGCTGGCCGCCGCCTTTTCTGAGGCCTATCTCCCAGCCAGCTAGGCCTTCGCCTGTGATTGCGTGTGTCTTGTGGCCTCCGATGCACAGAAGCTTCGTGTTCACGAAGTTCAAGCCGGTCCTATTGCCGCAGCTCAGCCGAACATCATGGCAGCTTTCGCCAACAGCCAGCCAGCCAGCCTGCGGAGTCTCGCAGACCCGGTAGTCATCGGGGGCCAGGCCGCAGAACTTGTAGTAGCCGGTGGCGTTGGTGGTGGCAGTGCCCACTGTGCCGCTGCTGTTGGTCAGGACTATCTGCCAGCCGGGCAGGCCGGCGTCGCCGCAGTCATCGGTCTTGCGGCCTCCGATGCACAGAAGTTTCGTGTTCACAAAGTCGAGGCCGGTCCTATTGCCGCAGCTCAGCCGAACATCATGGCAGCTTTCGCCAACAGCCAGCCAGCCAGCCTGCGGAGTCTCGCAGACCCGGTAGTCATCGGGGGCCAGACCGCAGAACTTGTAGTAGCCGGTGGCGTTGGTGGTGGCAGTGCCCACTGTGCCGCTGCTGTTGGTCAGGACTATCTGCCAGCCGGGCAGGCCGGCGTCGCCGCAGTCATCGGTCTTGCGACCCGCGATGCACAGAAGCTTCGTGTTCACAAAGTCCAAGCCGGTCTTATTATTGCAGCTCAGCCGAACATCATGGCAGCTTTCGCCAACAGCCAGCCAGCCAGCCTGCGGAGTCTCGCAGACCCGGTAGTCATCGGGGGCCAGACCGCAGAACTTATAGTAGCCGCTGGCGTTGGTGGTGGCAGTGCCCACTGTGCCGCTGCTGTTGGTCAGGACTATCTGCCAGCCGGGCAGGCCGGCATTGGTGCATTCATCGGTCTTGCGGCCTCCGAT